>Ga0214544_1002552_pt1 | contig 38237 bp, 19 predicted proteins | sample CNSS3metaG_FD_160074 | JGI IMG/M metagenome (GOLD analysis project Ga0214544, IMG submission 160074) | Root nodule microbial communities from cowpea collected in UCLA plant growth center, Los Angeles, California, USA - CNSS3 | ecosystem: Host-associated > Plants > Roots > Nodule | place: USA...
ATATATATATATATATAAAAGCATAAAATATCTACGCATATACATATAATATATATACATAATAATATAATATATATTATTATATTTATATTATTATATAATATAATATAATATATACTTAAAATAATGGGTATGGGTATGGGTATAAGAAAATACCCGTTACCTGGTGGGGATGGGGATGAGTCAAAAGTTGTATACCCGTTGGGTTTGGGGATGGGGATGAATTTTTATTATGGGGATGGGGATGGGATCATGATACCCGTACCCACCCCGCCCCGTTGCCATCCCTAATTGGAACTTGGTTTTAATGCAACCAACATAAAAAAAAAATAAAATTACTGGATGAAAGAGCAAAGTTTGCTAAATATGTATTTATTCTTTAAATTTGGTTGAGATTGAAATTAATTCATGTTTCAATTTTCATATATTTTTACTTTTAAATTTAAAAATAAATGAATATGTAATTTTTTTATAATTTAATAATATTATTTTTTAAAATTTATTGATAACGGTTTCAGATTGATATTTAAGTTCACGTGTTAACCTCTGTAATATGTTCAAACATCGATCAGAAATGGGATTGGTAAAATAGGATACTCACTCCCTCATTTATCTATTTAAAATGAATTGGATTAAGTTGAGGATGTTTTACCAAATTATTTTTAATAAATTTTTTATATTATATATATATATATATATAATTGTATAAATATTTTTGAAGTCATTAAGTAGTTAATGAATATACTTAATTGGATAAACTTAAATGATTGTTACTTTTATATGTTCAGTAACTTAATTTCATTCAATAACATAAATATAATTTATAAATTTTAATTATTTAAATTATAATATTATTTCATATTTGTACTGTTTAAACAATATAGCATAAAAATTTAAATCCTTTAAATTATTACTTTATTTTAGTTTTAGAAAATAGGTGGACAAGCTGACACATTGAAAATAGGTCGACAAGCTGGCCAAAATTGTATACCTTTAGAAAAACTCATTTTGAAGATTTTATGAATGCAAAATATATTCATGCTAAGTTGTCAAGATTTGAATAAGTTAGGTTTTATATAAAGAATTTTGAATTTTACAAGTCATTAAATATATTTAATTTTACATAATTTAATTCTAAAATGTGTTATTTGTTAAAAGAAATATTAGTTTTAGGTAATATTAACTATATTTATTATTACAAGAAAATTATTAAATAAAAATTAATTTTAAAAACAAAAATAATTAATTTTTGACTAATTTATATATTATTTTATAAATTAAAAATTATTGGTACTAAAATAGTTTTTATTATAAATAAAAAATTGTAATTAGTTTGTAAATTAGATTTTAAATTAGCTACTAATGTTAGTTATACAAAATTTAACTAGGGACTAATAATAATTTTAAAATAGTCTCTAATTTAAAATTAAGATCCAATATAAACACAATTCTTTAATAACTATTTAATAATTTTCTTGATGTGTATTTAAATTTACATCAATACTTGACAAAAAAAAAACAATCTTAATTAATATTAGACAAAAAGTTTTTTTTTCAACTAAAAAGCTAATAAACTACTAACAAAAATAATATTATAAAAAAAATAATTACTAGAAAAATTAACAAAAAAAAAGGCATTCCATATAGATTAATATAATTTAGGTATACCAAAAGAAATAACTTCCTAACATCGGTAATAAACTCATACTAATATCAATAAAAAATAATAAATAACAATGATATGAACAATGTAACAAAATTTTCAAATATTAAAAGATAAATAAGATATTAAGAAATGAAGTAAATATTATAGTTAATTTAAAATAGTAAAATTAAAATCATTTTATTGTGAATTTTGAAGTAGACAAATATATAATAATATAATCATTTGTTTTTTTATTAATAGTTTTAATTATAGAATATGTAAAACTATATTTATTTAGTTAAAGATATTAATTAAATACATTTTATATTTAAGTATATTTATAAAATACACACAAAATTCAATATAACACCCTAACATAACATGACCTGGTATGATCAATCCACCCTAAAAAATTTTGAAGAAAAAAAGGTAAAATGATGCATTTTGATCTGCAACGGATACTTACATAACAACTGCACATGTTTCTTTTAATGAAAATGACATGGATGTTCCACTTTTCAAGGTCACGTCATTCCATCAATTAGATCTCAATATATCAAAAGAATTATGTATATACATATAGGATATAGGACAATTATACTTTAATTTATTTATTTTAATTCACTATTAATTTATCACTTTAATTATTATTATTATTAAATTATTATATTATATTATTAAAAAAAATCAAAATAAATAATTTAATAGTGATTAAAATAGTAAATTAAAAATAAGTTAAAAGAAAAAGGTTAAAATATTATTATACATATATGTATAGTTGTTTTCAGTTTATAATTATCATTGGTTGTAAAATAATGTCATTCCAGGATGTTTGTTGTTCAAAGTTGGTTAATTACAACATTAACTCTCCCATTTTTAAATGAAAATGTTTGTTTGAATAATTATTTGTTAATTTTTTTAAGATTAAAATAACTTTCATAAAATTTAATCTTTATAATTTTAAAAGGAAAAAAATAATAATAACGAAGAGTAATGTTAAATGATAATAAAAAGGATAATGGTATCAAAATACCATCTTTAACAAATTTAACTCAACAATTTTAACATTGTCTTATATTTTAACACAAACTTTGTATTTAATTTTAATTTTTTAAATATTTCATTATATAAGATAGTGAAATATATTGTTACTGGGAAGAACCTCGACGTAATTACCCTAATAAGATAGTTGTATAAGGTTCACCTATGAATTTCTAATTTAGAAAGTCTATTAAATCATTATAAATATGTGTTTCTTTATTTTACTATTCTTTTAAGTATAAAATCATAACGAAACTGCTCAATACTAAATGAAAACATCTTAAATGCCATAATAACAAGTAAACATGATCTCATAAATTGGAATTTGAAATCATTTTATGTATGCATAAAACAAATATTACTATATCACACTAAATTATTGGATACTTGTAAAAATACACAAGGATGATTATCTTTTTCTACATTTTTTTTTTCAAAATCCTTTTTGAAAACACATTAATGATGACACTGAAATGGAAATTTTAGAAAATCTGAACGATTTCTATAAGATTAATCAAATATCCTCTTATTGATAAATTGTTATTTTATGGAATTTTATCGTACAAAACAAAATTATCTTCCTACTTTTCAACTTCATTTAATGAAAAGATAGAAAAGAACCCCTAATATTTATATTATTATACTGTCCCATTATATAACAGTATTTAGTTTTTGCAATTTGTTTGAACTTGTTCATAAAAAATTATAAAAAAGAGCATAAACTAAAATTTATTTAAACTAAAAATTATTTTATACACATTAAAAAATAAATTAAATGAAATAATTCCTATAAATATTCTATACAAAAGAATTTATTTTAGTTTATTACAAAACTATTTTTTTCTTATTTTTCTCTCTGAATTATAAAAAATATTTTCAAACGTACCCGCGGTTTTATTTCTCTTCCCTTCCATTTCAACAATAAAACACATGTTTTGGCTTATTATGAGTTCAAATTATTTATTTTTTATTTATTGAAAGGGTTTCTAATGTTTTTCTAAACCCAAAAATCATATTATTTATTATTACACCCTCAATTTTATTTTTTTTTAAATTCTCAGGTGAAGTGGTGATAGACGCACTTATGGTATTAAAGTTGACAACTTGTTGCCATAACAAATATAGCACTCATTCATTTTTTTTCATCCTTCATCATTGCCCAAAAAAAAAATCTCCAATTTTAATAATTCAGAAATGAAATTAAAAAAGGTAATTTTAGATTGATTAATTTGAAGAAAAAAAAGAGAGCATAATTTGAATAATGTATTTATGGGTTGCACAGTTCCAAAAGAAATATTTCACATTATATCATCAAAAATATATTTTTGAATTTCAAAATTTAAAACTAAAAAAATAAAAAATAAAAATTGGACAGGTCACTTAAATCATTAAATTCAGAAATTTTCCCATAAAATTGCATGAAAAAATATTATTGATATTTTTCATCGTATGGAATCACTAATCCATGTAAAATAAAATTTACATCCTAATTTAATTTCATAAAAATAACTTGCAAAATAAAATGTACACTCCTAAACAAACATATAGCTGTAATTGTCCAAACGTGGTTAAAAAATATCTCCCAAATAGATATATTGATATAAATTTGTGAAATTAACTACGTAGAGTAAATTTTTGAGTAATAAATGGACCCCTTCAAGTGAACACTATATGCAACTTTAACTACATATGATTATAGAGTGTAAAATATAAAAAGGTTTTACATAAAAGTGATTAAAACATGTTATAAAAAGTAATTAAAAAAAAAAACAAAGTGTACAATTTAAAAGGACAAAGAACATAATATATATTAAAAGAGATGGGTTCCACCAAATCATGGAAACTAAGTTGCATTTGCATGTGAAGTTAGAGCGCAACCAGCTGGATATGTCCAGTGGAGACAAAGTGGGTCTCTTTTACTCTTTCTTTTACCCTTACTTCATCCAATTTCTTACACTCTTATTCAATCATTAGGTTTCAATTGTATGAATTACTTATTTTAATAATGTGATTTTGGTTTCTTATGTATTATAATCATGTAATTTTAATTTATGGTTAGGTTGATTTTAATTTATTCAATCATAAAATATTGTGTTTACTTGGTTGATTTTTAAAATATATTTGTCTTAAAAACTATCCCACTCCAGGTTTCCAACAAGATTGGACACAAAATGTTTTTCTAGCTTCACAAAGTTTCATTTAAAATTATGATCAATATTTTTTATTGGTTTAGTTTTTTCATGTTTAACTTATGTATTTTCTTTTACAAAGAAAAAAAAGTGTGAACGATATGTTAAGTTACACATTAGATAAAAATAACAAGATGAACAATATATAAATTAAAAGACATTGTTTTAAGATTTTGGATTGAAATAATATCTCAATAACATTGTTTACGATTTATTGATGTCAAATCTCTTCTGAATTCTATTTTATCAGTTGATTTTTTGTGTTATCATCTATTAAACATTAAAAATGCATTCACTACAAGAAAAAACTCTATTACCTATAGTCAAAATCCGTATGTAATCCAAAAAATTCGAAAGTAAAATAATTTTATCTACGGACAAAACTCGTAAGTAAAATAGTTGTAACTAATATTACCTATGAATATTAAATTTCTTATTAATATATTTTAAAATATAAAATTAGTGTTTTTTTTTCTAATATTTTGAAAGCACAAAAAAAAAACATAAAAAAAACTAACAAATAATCCAAATTCAGATGAAATTTAGTAGCATAAAAAAAAAATGTTTGCACAGATAATGTGAGTGCATGGGAAGTGGCATGTATAGGGTTACATAAGCACTACTGCCATATGATAGAGCAAAGGAATGTGTTGGTGAAGATAGCTTGAAAAGTGGTATGGTACTGTGAAATGTGAACGTGTGTGATAAGGACGGTGTAGCTTCAAAGCTTCCCTCCCATAATGCTCAATCACGTGGCTTTCTGCGTTGTCTCTGTTATTCCTTTTTTCTTTTCTACCTCTTATTCTTCTTCTTCTAAAATCTTCATTCCACACTTTTCCCTTTCTAAAGCTGAACAAAATTCTTAAACAACAATTTCACAAATTATAAATCATAGATACCTTACATATAGACCATTCTGATGCTGCCACCTTCATCATAGCATTTCCATGTTTCACTTTTTGTGTATATGTAATAAGTAATTAGGTTAGATGTAGTTGTGTTTCACTGTTACGTTTCATTAACACTATTACTTTGCTCTACATATGCTTATTTTGTTTCATCAAAATATCTCAACTTAAATCATATTTTTAATAATAATTTAAAATATATATATATATAGAAAATGTTCTAGAAACTCATACATCACTTTCCTCGAAATAGATATGAAATTTAGAGTTAAATATGATTTTATTCTTTAAGTTTCGGTGAATTTTGGAATTAATTTCTCTTCGAAACTTTATCCCAATTTAATCTTTCATCTTTAGAAATGTGTGAATTTAGTCTTTCTTACCAAATTTTGTTAAGTTTATTTGATATTTTAAACGCATTTTATGATAATATTTGAGTTAACATTGAAGTAAAAATATGTCAAACAGTGTAAACAATTCAAATACTATCATAAAATGTGTCTGAAAAGTCAAATAAACTTAACAAAATTTGGTTAAAATGATTAAATTCACGCATTTTTTAAAATGAATGACTAAATTGATAAAAATTTTTAAAAAATGACTAATTTTAAATTTTACTAAAATTTGAAGAAAAAAACATATTTAATCCTTAAATTTATTTGTATGGAAGGAGGTAAATGTATTTTAGAAAAAAAATATTGAGGGCAAAGTGGTAATTAAGCAAGAGTTAGAGGTTTTTATGGTGAAGCAGGTGGCCGTTGTGAAAAAGAGAGGGGTAAAATGGGAAATAGAGATTGTAGGAAAAAGGTGAAGAGGGGAAAGGGAAAATGATAATGGTTGTTGTCATTACAGTTACCTCCAGTACCTTAGTTTGCAATTCCCAAACTACCCTTTTCTCTCTCTCTCCTCCTCCAACTATAACTACTCTCTCTCCTGCTCCTGTTCTACTCACTCACTGCATCAGCACCAACAAAGACAACTACAACAACAGGCTTTCTTTTTCTTTCTCTTTCTCTGTTCTCCGCAGACAATGCGCGAATGAACACAATGCGTGGAAGAGCCAATTGAATTGATTTGAATTGAATTGAATTGAAAGATTGAATTGATCTCTTTCGCATTCAGCACAACGACACCAAGCACTACTCTCAGTGGAGGTGTGTTTGGTGTTTCGTTTGTTTGTTGTGATGGTGGAAGCAGGTGAGGATTGTTGCGTGAAGGTGGCGGTCCACGTGCGACCGCTCATCGGCGAGGAGAAGGTTCAGGGATGCAAGGATTGCGTCACCGTCGTTCCAGGGAAGCCTCAGGTGCATTTACTCAACGCAATGTGTCACTGATCACTGTGTAATCATAAGCAACAGCTTCAACTTGTTTGCTTGCATTGTTTGTTTTCATTTGCCTTTTTAAGAATTGGTGAATCTAGCAACCGGAGATCTGGATCCGAGATTGCTTAGCAGAATTCATTTACAGAGAGTTCGCCATTTACAGAGATTGCTTAGCAGAATTCATTTATGATCTGATTATACTCTTGCTTGATTGGGATGTTTGTTTTGCTTCTTTCTATTTTGGGCTTCCCAAGCACATTTTGCGAACCCGCTCGGTTTGGAAAATCTGAGTCAATCTTGTTTAAACACTCTAAGGCACCAATTGTGACACCTTTTTCAGTAGCATTCGGGCCTTGGTTTGTCACGTTATGGGAAAGTTGTTCCCTCTGCTAGACCGCTCCTGTTGGTTGCGAAACATTATTTGTGAACTTAGTTATTAATGGAATCCTTAAACCCGTATCCTTATAGAAGAGTGGTAACTGTTTTTGTGTGTGTGTTTTGTTTTTCTGGTTACATTTTACATTGGTGATGTGAAGTGTGTGTGAACATCTTGATGAAAACGGGGAACAATGAGCTAGTGGAGGCTTGAACCTCCGGTTTTTTGGACTGCAAGCTGGAGTCAATTGAGCCACAAGCTCGTTGGCTGAATGGTTTTTTCTAGAGATGTGAGCGCGTTGTAAATGATGTTATGGTGTTAGTGAATTAAAGGAGTTCTTTGGTTTCTTGGTGTCATTTAGAATATGGCTCACCTTTTACATCAGTGGGAAACCACTTTCGAATTACGTCAATTTTCTACTTCAGTATTTGGTAAGGATCTAACAGCTGACTTTATCTTTTTTTAGTAGTAGTAGGTCAAAGTGACGAACAGATTTCATTTCTGTACATGTTTTCTATCTCCAAGGTTCAAAAGTATTACTGATTCTCTCACCTTAAGGAAATTTATTACACCGTATTTTTTTCCTGTGTAGACTTGATGCATGGATAAACATGATTTAGTTAGATGCTCCCTCTCAGATAGCGTAGTGTTGTAGTATTCTTTAGTAACTTTCGGTCGAATTTTATTCTACTGTTACTATGATACAGGTACAAATTGGTGCCCATTCCTTTACATTTGATCATGTTTATGGGAGCACTGGTTCTCCCTCATCTGCCATGTTCGACGAATGTGTTGCTTCCCTTGTCGATGGTTTGTTCCAAGGATATAATGCTACTGTTCTCGCATATGGTCAGGTATAGTTACAGCTGAAGGAAATACAAGTTACATACCATAATATTACACTTGTTCCTCTTTGGTATGTGACGTTTTCACTCCATTGCAGACAGGTTCCGGGAAAACCTACACCATGGGAACTGGCTTTAAAGATGGTTGCCAAGAGGGAATAATACCTCTAGTCATGAGTTCCTTGTTTGACAAAATCGAGACCTTAAAGCATCAGATGGAATTTCAGTTTCATGTTTCCTTTATCGAGGTCAGTTGATAGTTTTGATAAGGTCTACAGCCTAGGTTTTCAAAGTTAAATTCTGCTATAATGTCTGAAATTAAAATTTTCATATTTTTGAAATTGTTATTAAGCATCTAACAAAGAATTTTAATTGTTCAAAGATCCTTAAAGAAGAAGTAAGAGACTTGTTGGATCCATCATCTATGAACAAACCAGAAACTGCAAATGGACACGCAGGGAAAGTGACTATTCCTGGGAAACCACCGATACAAATTCGTGAGTCATCAAATGGAGTCATTACTCTAGCAGGATCTACTGAATTCAGTGTTACAACTCTAAAAGAAATGGCTGCGTGCCTGGAACAAGGATCATTGAGTAGAGCAACTGGGAGCACAAATATGAACAACCAATCCAGGTTGTTTTCTTTTAACGGCGTAAATTCATTTCTGATGAAATATTTGTTTTGTCTCCTTTTTGGATTTCTCAACAAATTTTGGATAAATATGCTCGAAAAATATCATCGGAGCATCAGCTGTACAGTGACATTTAGATTATAAAGCAAAAGCTAACAGAAGATATGGTGTGTAATTGCTTGTTGGTTTTAAACTCTTCCCATGGCTTAAATCAATCTGAGCTTTCAATTGTTTTCTTTTAAGCAGTTCCATATCAAATATGTTGTATTTCTTGGTAGTTAAGGGAATGACTAATAAACGAAACTCTTTGCATTGCAATTTGAAAGGGTTCTTGCTGTCAGCTGCAGTTCTAATGATTTTGCAAATGAATAATCCTGAATTTTACCTATTGGCATCAATTCAGCCCCCACGGTTTGACGCTGCGCGTCAAAATGCTGTTATATTTATTTTTCTGGAGTGCTCTTCTGTTACTTATGCTTCTTCTGTATGTGTCCAACCAGTCGTTCACATGCTATCTTCACCATCACTTTAGAACAGATGCGGAAATTCAATAGTCCTGGTGAGATCAGTTTAAATGATACAATGAATGAAGAATATCTCTGTGCCAAGTTGCACTTGGTAGATCTTGCTGGATCAGAACGAGCTAAAAGAACAGGGTCTGATGGTCTCCGTTTTAAGGAAGGTTAGGCAGTGACATTTTCACTATTATCTTCTAAACTTGCTTCTGATCATTATGAATTCTCTAATAATATGTTTCTTTCAAACAGGAGTTCACATTAACAAAGGTCTTCTAGCACTCGGTAATGTTATTAGTGCACTTGGTGATGAAAAGAAGAGAAAAGAAGGAGTTCATGTTCCTTATCGGGACAGTAAACTTACTAGGCTTTTGCAGGTTTGAGATCTATATTTGAATGCTGACTAAAAAATCTAACAAAATATACAGTATCCAGTTATGCATTTCATTTATCTTTCCACACAGGCTTTATGTCAAAATCTATTGAACTTCAATTTATGATTTATTTTGATAGTTACTGTTTCCTAGAAGAAAAAATAAATAAATATTATTGTCTAAGAAGAAAAGGTTAAATTACTAAGTGGGCCCGAGTTATTTGTGAATTTTCAAAATGATCCCTAAACATTTTTTTTTATTTGGGCCCCTGAAGTAAAAGATTAGGTGTCAGGTCTCTAGGTTTAGTTTATGATGGCTTGAAACCAACAGAAAATACAATTTATAGAAGTTTTATAAACTTAGGGAGTCAATTCAAAAAAATTCACATGATCAAGGACCAGATTAAAAAAATAGTTCGGAGACCTGTTTGAAAATTACCTAACAGTTTAGGGACCCTCGTTGTAATTAACCAAGAAAAACAGATAAAATAGGAAACATGCTTATATGATTTTATATTCATGTTTCCTTTCTTTGATTTTTTAATTTAATTATTTTTTATTTCTTTTTTATGAATGAAGTTAAATTGTTTTGCAGGATTCACTTGGCGGTAACAGCAGAACTGTAATGATAGGTTGGCTGTTTTCCTTGAGTCTATTCCAATCAATTTTATTTTTCCCTCTCCCATCATTGGCCTTCAAATGATAAGCTCCATATAAACATTTCTAATAGTCATGGAGCGCATGCTTAATATTTCGTATGTTTTTTTCTAATTTCTTCCTGTATTCGATATTCAAGTTCATAAACTCAGTTGCGTCTTTGTTATGAATGAATGTAAGCACCGGGGAAGAAATATTAGAAACCAATTAAAACATGCCTTAGTTAATGCGTAGAAGTTCAGTGGTGTGGATTTTGTATTCTCAAATACTTCTTCCAATCTCTAGGAGTGATTTTAAGAAAATTTGAACCTCTGGTATCTTCTCAGTTTAACCTAAATGATTGATGACAAGTATTAAAAAGCTGTACATTGTGTTCTAGTTCCCTCCCCCATCTTTGCAGGGTGCACTTTAGAGAAACTGTTGTTAAATTTATAACTTCTCTTCTTACTAAAGAAGTATTTTGGTCCCTGATATTAACTTTATAATTTATCTTCTTACTTGAAAAATATTTTTTTCCCAGCCTGCATAAGTCCTGCTGATATTAATGCTGAGGAAACCCTTAACACTTTGAAGTATGCAAATCGTGCACGCAACATCCAGAACAAGCCTGTTGTAAGTCTCTGCATCACCTTTATGTCCCTTTTCACCTATCTCACAAAACTGAGATAATTATTGGTTGCCTTTGCAATAGACACTGATGCTCATCTTTGGTTTATTGTTCCGTAGGTCAATAGAGATCCCATGTCCAATGAAATGCTAAAAATGCGACAACAACTTGAGTATTTGCAAGCAGAACTTTGTGCTCGCTCTGGTGGCTCTTCCGAGGAAGTTCAGGTAGTTTGTTTGTGTTAAATCTTTGACAATGTCTTGCATTAATTTTAATTTAGTTCCTATGATGGGGTAGTGGTAACATTGACTGGACATAATTTATGATGCACAGTTGGAGACCAATCAATGCTCATCATATTGGTTTTGAAAAGAAAAAATACTATTCTTAACTGGACCTGGGTGCTGGGCTTCGTTGTACATGCAGTTCTAATATGTAATCATTTTATAATTGATTAGGTCCTCAAGGAAAGGATTTCTTGGCTTGAAGCAGCTAATGAAGATCTTCGTTGTGAACTTCATGAATACCGCAGTAGATGCTCTGTTGTAGAACAATGTGAAAAGGATGCTTATGTATGCCACTGATTCTTCCGTTGATAATCTTCTTTGACTCAATAATTTCCCCCCTAATTTTCAGTGTCTAAATGTGTGCTTTCATCTTGGTATTTGCGTTCCACTACTTCAAATTATTTCGGTTATCATAGCCATGAGCGAAAGCAAATTCAGGATAATACCTCTTAAGGCGGTACATTAATTTTAAAAATTTCATTTTCAGGATAATAGCACATGTAATGCAAAGACTGATGGTCTTAAGAGGGGCTTACCTATAACAAACTCTGATTATCCAATGAATGAAACAACAGGTCAGTATCTTCTTTGGCCAGGACTTAATAACAATAATATTGCAAATTTTGAAGCTGCAACTTGCTTCATCCTGTTCCTTAACGCTGTCTTCTAATTCTTAAATTTAACCAAGTATGATTATTAAACTTCTATGATTCGGCTTGCAATTGCAAATTTAGCAGGCGATTCAAGGGAAATCGAAGAAGTAGCAAAAGAGTGGGAGCATACTCTTCTGCAAAATAGTATGGATAGAGAGTTACATGAATTGAATAAACGCTTGGAGCAAAAAGAGGTTGTAACACTGCTTATGTATAATTAACTATACACAATGTGACATATTATGCATCAATAAATGATAACATTTAAATAAACTGAAATAAGGGGTAACTTCTGTCATGTAATTTGACTAGACTATCTGCAATAAGTTTTTAACTCTGATGATTGATCCAAATTCAAATAGTAATCATGATAGAAGCATTGAATGGTTTTCTTCTCTCTTTTTGTATATTAATGTACGTATTGGGATTGATGTTCACAGTCTGAGATGAAGCTTTTTGGAATATCTGATGCTGAAGCACTCAAGCAGCACTTTGGAAAGAAGATAGTAGAACTGGAGGATGAGAAAAGAGTTGTTCAGGTTCAATAGGAGTTCTGCAAAGTTATTTTGCTCCCACACAAAATTCATATTTATCTATGCTCCTGATTTATGTATGCAGCGAGAGAGGGATCGTCTTTTGGCCGAAGTTGAAAATCTTGCTGCCAATTCTGATGGACAAATGCAGAAATCAGAGGATATCCATGCCCAAAAACTGAAAACACTTGAAGCCCAGGTGAAGAGTCTGTTCTATTTTTATTTAAAAGATTTGAATTCGAACAATTCTAGATTGCTAATATAATTTCAAAATTTTTTATGCTAGATTCTTGATCTGAAGAAGAAACAGGAGAGTCAGGTCCAGCTTCTGAAGCAAAAGCAAAAAAGTGATGAAGCAGCGAAGCGATTGCAAGATGAAATACAATCCATAAAGGCCCAGAAGGTTGACTTTTCTACTTTTTCATACCTTAGTTTGAATCGATAAATATACTCTCTATTATACACTGAACAATGATTGCAGGTTCAACTGCAACATAGGATAAAACAAGAGGCTGAACAGTTTCGACAATGGAAGGCTTCTAGAGAAAAAGAGCTCCTGCAAGTATGTCGACCTTCTCTTTTTTATTTTTTATTTAATATGTCCTTTGCCTCACCTTTATTTTATGGTAGAGAAAGTTTGCCAATTAATATTTTTCCTAAATGAAATATTACTTAAATATCAGTTGAATCTTTCTTTGTGAAAACGTAAACATGAAATATTTAATTTATAGTTTGAGTATGGTGTGTGGTGATCCAATCCAAGCTTTTGAATGACTTCAAATTCAAGAGGTAAGTAGTGTGATGGTTGATAATGACTAATCAATCTCTTAAATATGATTTACTCACCTGTACTGCATTTAAATTCTATGATTTTGTATTAAATATATGTTTGCAAATACAGTTAAAGAAGGAAGGAAGGAGAAATGAGTTTGAACGGCATAAGCTGCAAGCTTTGAATCAGCGCCAGAAAATGGTGAGTATTGACAAGTTGTTGGATGGCAGCCTTGTTTTACTTATTAATATTGTCTTGCTTGCTTGCTTATCAAGATTAGTCGTAAAGGTTATTCTTGTTGGGTTAAGAAGTTTAATCACTAGCGCATAACTATGTGGAATATTAATGAATATAGAAGGAATGATACCTTCATTATTTAGATACTCTTTTAGTGATTAATATTCACTCATGCCCATGCGTGGAACTAAAACAGTGTTCTATGATGAGGTTAAAAAGCCAAATGAAAATGAAATCTCATTATTGCATTTGTTTTATTTTATGTTCTTGCTACACAACATGCATAACCATCAATGCTGTTTGACTTAGTTATCAAGAATGATACTTTTCATAATAAATTGTTATATTGAACAACTGAATATTTCCTTTAGGTCCTCCAGAGGAAGACTGAAGAAGCTGCAATGGCCACCAAAAGGTTAAAGGAGTTGCTTGAAGCTCGTAAATCTTCCAGCCGAGACACTTTGGGTATGATTTGCCTTTAGCACAGAATATGCTCATTTTTAATGATTTGCAATTTGGCATGTCTTGCATGAGACATGGAAAAGTTTATCAGGTCATTTCTAATAGATATATTCTTTTAAAATGCCTTAAGCATAGGAAACTTCTCTTTTAGTTAAGAACATGGGGATTTTAGTGCAATAACTCTTCCCTTTTACTATTATCAAATTCTAATTACATTTCATTTTCTAGTTGCAATGAATGGAAGTGGAACGAATGGACAGGTAATAAACTTTCATCTCCTTTAATTTTCTTGATTATCTACTCCAGTTATAAAGTAAGTTTAGTTTATTCTTTAGAGCAATGAGAAGCCCTTACAACGGTGGCTTGATCAAGAGCTGGAAGTCATGGTAAAAGAGCATGAAGTTCGATTTGAGTATGAGAAGCAAAGTCAAGTGTATGCAACCTATATCCCTAAATTATTTTTCTTTCTGATTGATCTGTAATGTAACATTTAATATCGTGATATTGCTACAGGCGAGCTGCCCTTGCGGAGGAGTTGGCCATGCTAAAGCAAGTAAACGGGTTTGCTGCCAAGGGTCTCAGTCCTCCAAGAGGAAAGAATGGATTTGCTAGGTCTGATTCTTAAATAAATGTTATTAAATTTATTAATGCTTTTTGTCGTTAGTTTTGTAGTTTTATGGCTCTTCCAAATGGTAACACATCCAATATAAAAGGACTATTTCTCTCTTCATGGATGTTGTTAACATCTATCATTCTTCTCAGAGCATCCTCCATGTCACCAAATGCAAGAATGGCCAGAATAGCTTCACTTGAGAGCATGTTGAGCATATCATCTAATTCACTTGTGGCGATGGCTTCTCAACTTTCTGAGGCAGAAGAACGTGAACGGGCCTTCACTAACCGTGGACGATGGAACCAGTTGCGCTCAATGGGAGAAGCCAAGAATTTGCTTCAATATTTGTTCAATTCTGTTGGAGATGCTAGGTGCTTTGCTTAACCAAAACACTTTCAATATTTTATCTGTTAAGGATAAGAATTGTACATTAGTCATGGCCATATTTTGCGTGTTTTATGTTCACATCTGATTTAATCCATCAAACACTACGATCAGTAATTCATGTAAAAACAAACAAACAAAAAGCCTTTTCCTTCAAGGATCAGTAATTCATGTAAAACACTAGAAAATTTGGCATATTATGTCCTCTTTTTTTATTAATGGAATAAAGCAGAGATAGACGAGGTAAACTCCAAGATGCACATACAAAAAACTTTTAACGGTATACCATTTATGTGAGTTTTTTTCTTTTTCACATGTATATCTGGCTCTGTTATCTTGCTAATTTGATGATTCTCTTAAACTAAATATTTACTAGATAGAATGGAAATGAGGCCTTTAGTTACATGATTCCCTTAGCACCTGGAATCTTATTGCTGGTTTGATACTTTGATCTTGATTAACATGATTTTTACAAGAGCTTGATAAGCAATAAACTAGCAGGAAAATAGTTGTTTTGAATGGTCTTTGGTCTTCCTTTCCTGCTCAGAAAACTACAAAATGAGTGGAATGTACATGAATATTGGTCAAGTTAAATTATAATATACAATCACTTGTTTTACTGGGTTTCATATGACAATCTTTTCTATACTGTGGAAAATTGAAGTTTTAGATGCTAACTACAGGTGCCAACTGTGGGAGAAGGACACCGAGATCAGGGAAATGAAAGATCAAATCAAAGAACTTGTAGGTCTATTACGGCAAAGTGAAATCAAGAGAAAGGAAGCTGAGAAGGAACTAAGAGTGAGAGAGCAAGCTATTGTAACCACGTTGGCTACGCCAATTTCTGTAAGATCTTATCTACCTAAGATTCATGCTAAAAACAACTAAGAATTTTAAAAAATAAAAATAGCTGTAGTGCTGCTGCCGAAAAGGTCAGATTAGTGGCTTCTTTTAGACAAAAGTTAGGCTTGTAAACAGAAGAAATTGGCTGTCATCTCACTTAAATCATAAAAAGCTTATGATTCTACGGTTTTATATAGCTTTGTAGTGATTATCTCCTTTATTGAGGATTTCGTCTATTATTGTCTTCATGTTATCTTTTTTGTGACTTACTTTTGATGGATATCTTTTACTTTTGTGAATCATTGTAATTGTCAACAATACACAACCTTCATTTTCAGTTGTTAATTATCATTGCTCTCTGCCAACAGGGAAACTCTCCAAATTCGTTGAAACACTGTGCAGAAGACACAAAGGAACCTTTATCCCCGGAATCTCTGCCAGTACAGAAACAGCGCAAGTATATGCCGGGCATCACTAATGGTCAAGTGAGGGAATCAGCAGCCTTTATAGATCAGAGTAGAAGGGTAATTTATTCTCCATTTATATTAAATTTATACTCATTTTCATTGGGCTAACGATGTGAGACTTTCTGTCAATGCAGATGGTACCCATCGGGCAACTGTCAATGAAAAAACTAGCAATTGTAGGACAAAGTTCTGGCAAGCTATGGAGGTGGAAAAGAAGCCACCATCAGTGGCTAATGCAATTCAAATGGAAGTGGCAGAAGCCATGGAGACTTTCTGAATGGATTCGACACAGCGATGAGACAATCATGAGAACAAGGCCACGTTCACAGGCTTTGCCGTATGTCATGTGAATCTGAATGCTATGGTGATCATCCATTTGCTGTTGGCTCAGTTCATTTTTTAACCTACAAGAATAATCCTAGACATAAAGCATTGGAAAAAACCAAAATCTAGGTGCAGGTAATTACCCTCTATATTTTCACATCATCATCAAACCAAACCCTGTGCTGTTCTACCTTTTAAAATTATATTCTTCCTTTTCCGTCGTTTGATATTATCCACCCCTTTATATAATTTATCTGTCGGTTAATTTTATGAATTATTCTGTAAGACTTAGTTGTAACTAAACAAAAAATTTCTGTTTCTTTTACAAGTAAATGAAGATGCATTGATCTGACATTACTTGTTTCTAGTTGCAGGGTAATAATTAATGGGTTGCTGACAATAACATTATACATACTACCCGAATGTTGGAAATGTTTCCGTTGTTTGCTGCTTATGAAGCGTCTTGTAAAGTAAAGTGTGTAAAAATGTTGCCGAAGGCTTCCCATGAATAGGAGTTGGTGGCATTTGTGAAGATCTTGCCATACAAATTATCTTGGAATATTGTGTGTATACCAACACTGAAAGGGGAGAAAAAGAAATATTCTTTTGTGGAGTCTTGGAAATGTGCATTGAGGGTCTTCTGTTTCTTACTTGTAAGTTGTAAGTTACCATGGTCTTACCGTGTTTTGTCAGGCATTGATTTTTTGTTGATAGATATACTGTAGTCTTCCTCTGTCACAAAGCAACAGAAGGAAATTCTTCTGTTTTACCTGTAGGTCTTGTGTGTAAAAAATATTAACTATATTGAAAGAGATTGTAATTTACCATACCAGAGTTTGTAGCAAGGAAATTTTTAATCAGTTTTCCCCCCTTTTTAATCAGTTTTCCAGGCAATATATTTATTTGTACTGCACGTTGAAGACTTGTTTAGAATAACTTATTTACTGTTTATTTGAATCCATCATGTAACATATTTTAGCTTCTAAATTTTACTGCCATCAAAATCCATGCAGAAGTGACATTGAATCTTTTGAAAGAGCAGTCAAACCAAAACAGTGTAGCAACCTGACCATGGGTACATCCTGTGCGTAAAAAGGAATTTGCTACATACATAGCACTTTTCCAGTTAAAAAAGAAATCTTCTCAATTTACTTTGTAATGGAGAAATTTTGGACCGGGGTAAATTTTTAGAAGGAAAACTTCTATTTTTGGTGGCATTCTGTGTGCGAGCAATATGCGCATGAAAAATCTGTACATTAAATAAATATTTAAATTGATGTTCATTTATACAACAGCTAAGAGATTTGTCTCAATAGATTTATCAGGCCTGTAAACTACTCTTGGAGATTTGCCTATAAACTATGTTAATTCAAGAGAATACTTGGCATAAAGAATAGACATATCAATAATCAATATCATTTACTCTTAACATGCAATGGCCATCTAACTGTATGCATCAGTGCTCTATTAGATACAAAATCCGCAACAACAGGAGGCTTTTGATTTATTTATGTCCAAGACAATGCCAAGGAAATGGTGAAAACAAATTACCCTGTCCATATTTTTGTGAATTGTTGTGCATGTAAAACAAATTGAACATAAAGTAGTATTATTTTTGCTATTATTACTCTAACATACAACTCAAAGTGAACGGAAAAAATGTTTAGTAAAGATTACATAAGGTAATAGTAAACACATTGGAGTCAACATAGACATCCCAAGTTTACTCAAGACCAACTCTGTATGGTATGGTTTACAGCACTGAAGTCTTCAAAGGACAAAAGTTCGGCAATTCACTCCACTATGACAGCAGCATGACTTTTCCAAAGATAAAGTTTCAGGCATTCAGAACTCAGAAGTTCGCTCATTCCACCGGTTCCATCTTAAAGATGCACAAAAAAAGTTGCATCAACATGGGTAACCAACCTTAAACTGCCACAGGATCAAGAGATCAACAACACCAGTATGCATAATGCTCATCTTTGCGATGGTTACTAACAAGGCCTCCACATTTCAAACAGATGAAGCTGCTTCCATCAGAAACTGCATCCAACACTACTTGCATCCTCCCACTTTCTGCCAGTATGGAAGTCCCATTAGCATCTGGGTTTGGAGTAATTGATGGGCTGGTCCTGTTATTAGCAGGTGCTTCAGTCACTGAAGGTTGAGCTTCAGCAATAGCACACTCAGCAAACAAAGAAGCCAGTTTATCAACTGTAGCATTCTCTTGCAGTTTACTTCTGTACACCTCTCGAGCGCGATGCAGGGACTGAAAAACAGCTTCATCACCACCTCTAGTCCTCATTGCTGCAACAACCTGTTCCAGTTATAAGTCAATATCAACCGCAGGAATCATGATTAGATTTAGGGAGTGTTTGATTCGTTTTCTGTTTTTCACTTACAGTTTTCATATGTTCACTGTTTATTACAATGATATTAGATTGTTATCATTTTGTTTCATGTTCTCTAAATGTTACAGGGAAAGTGGAAAAACAAGTTTGTCATTTTCACCTTTTCCTTTATGCAACTATGAAAGTAGTAAACAAAATGAAACCGAAGGAACATTTTGTAATTACAGTGAAACAGATAAACTATAAATGAATCAGATGACAAACAAAACACCCTCAACTATTGAAGTCGGATAACAACCAAACACCCTTTTAGATTTTGGCTTTTTATTTCACGTTTGGAAAGTATATAGCACTTTCTACGAGCATGATTCATGTTCACACATCACAACAGGCACATTCTCGATGCATGTGGAATGCTTGAATGGTAGATTTCACACCACTTTTTATTATCTAGGTTTTAGAGACATTGGAATCAAAGATAAAACTTTCATATGTCGGTCACCAAGACATCATAATATTGGAAAATTGAACAATGTTTGTTTGACAATGCATTCATGAAAATATGACCTACACATTTTAAGAATGTAAAAACTGGAGAGAGTAGGAAATGGAGAAGAGATTTTCTCGTTAAGAAAATCCATGACTTCATTAAGCACTCTAAACTGTAACAAGAACTCCACTTTGGTGATGTAAGAAAAGAAATTTTTAAAAGATATGAACTTATGTTTCTGTGCAAAGTGCCTCACATAAATCATGCAAATGGTTATTTGGTTAATGCTAACTTAGTATTTTATGGTAAATTAGGAATTGAGAGAGGAAGGAAGAAGGAAGAATCTAATCAAACTGAAGGGAGAAGGGAAATGGACACAGATTAAGTTTACTGGCCATTGTTTAGATGTTTAAAATCCAACACACCCTAAAGCAAAACATTCAACAGTTTTGGCACACAAGAGAAGTGAGTTATCCCTGTATCAAATTTCAAAACTCCCCCAAATGCATGATGCAACAAATATAAATACAATACCCAGTAATTTGCAGGCCTCGGGTGCTAAACTTAGCACCAAACTACCACTTCACAGCAAATTGTAAAAATGTGAAATTCAAACCGAGACTATCTTAGTGGAAAATACCTGCATATAAAATATCCCTAATTTTTTTCACCCCAGAAAAAATTCCCTAATTTTTTCTCAATTTCATTCATTTAGCAGCTTATAAAACAGTAATTCATTCCATGGGAAGTTTTCTTTCCAACCCTAGAGCCTGTTTTTCAGACTCAGTTTAAATAGGATGAACATTTACTGCACAGAACACGAATTAACGAAAAAAGAATCAAAGATAAAATCTTTAAAACTGAAGAATGCAAAAAGAAGATAAAGAATGAAAGAAAAATTGAAACAGAAGAAGGAGAAGAAAAGATTACAGCTTGGAGGGCCTCGGAAGGTTTGCCTTGAGTGATGAGTTGGCGAGCCAATGTGAGCAAATCTCGAACGACGTCGTTTTGGCCGGAACTGAATACGTGCGGCTGCGATGATGATAATGATGCTTCCGCTTCCATCATTTCCGAATCCATCTTATGATCTTTTCTTTCTTTACTCTTTATTTTCAATAATATTACTATTACTATTATTCTTTGTCTCTGTCACTTTGATTCTAAGTTCTTACAGAAAGAACTATTACTATTTCATTTCTAATGAAATGGTTGGGTTTAGAAACTTTTCATCACAATTGGGTCCGAATGGAATTGATTGTGTGATGATAAAGAATTGTGAATAAGAGAAGCAACTGAAGAACTTGAAAATACGGTGCTAGTTACTTCTAGCACTTTCTGCTGCTCTGTCTATTTCTCACGACGACAAGAAGCATATTTATGATGTCATCTTTCACTCGGGATTTGTTTGGGCTCGGTCCAGATCCTGGCTTAGGCCCAAACGTTTGCTCACTTCTAATGTTTGGGCCCTTTCTTCTCGTACCCTTCAAAACCCATCTTACACATCTTTCTTCTTTATTTGGTTATTACTTTATACAGCCCACAATTACTAACTGTATCTACAAAATAACAGGACTCAAAAAACTGTTACTATTGCCACCACTTCCATGATCACATTGTTACCGAGGAGAAGAAGAAAGGAAAAGATGCAGCATAAAACTCATTCTAGAAAGTTCTTTCTATATTTCGTGTATTTTGAAAAGCTATTTTCAAAACACATTTTATGTAAAAATATTTCCAAGAACTCATTCTAAAATATATTAACAGGTTTGTTCTGTAATGCATTTCATGCGTTCTAAAAATTTTATCTTGAAAAATTTATTCCAAAAAAATTGTTTCAAAATCCTTATTTTGAAAATCTTATTTCAAAATCTGGAAATCAGTTTTACAGAAGGAAAAATATTCATTTTGAAGATGTGAAGGAGTGCACGAAAAAATTGTGAAGGTGCAGGAAGTAAAAGCCCTGTATTTTCTACCTACTTTTTTTGCTTTCTTTTCTGGTGACACTCTTTTTTAACATTTTTTTTCTTTAATTAGTGTAACATGAATGCATACAAAAATTCTACATCACAATTATAACTTTTGGAATTTTACATATTTTGGTATTTTAATGGATAAATTGTAAGTAAAAAGAAATGTAGGAAACAACGAAACCAAATTAACTAAAAAATTGACAAAAAAAAAACAAACATTTGATAGAAAAGTGATGTATTATAGCACATCTCCACTTCCATTGAGCTCAATTATAATGACATAAGTTGAGTGCCAAGTGGAAAAGGCAAATCCCAAAACTTTTCCCAATCAATAAAAATAAGCATCACAGAAAAGAAAAGTGTTAAGTTATGGTCTTTTGGGACGGTTCCTTTAATATTTTTATGTCTTTAAAAAACCATGCCTCTCACCTAACACTTCCACTGCCACTGTGCTGCAGCAAAATCACTTGCACCCCACAAACATACAAACAAACCATAGCCGACTTCTGCATATTGCATCAGAAATCCCCATTTTCAATTGCTTAGAGATAACCCTTCAAACTTTTTCTTAAAAGATTTGATTTTTCTCTAACTCTATACTATAACACTAATTTGCAATGTAAAAATTATCTTCATTTATATAGTTTAGTTCAATAATGTGATTGGTCTTATGATTCCAACACTACCATTTAAAAAATGGCCAAAACTGAATGAGGTTTATTGATGCCGATGTCAAGTAGTACACAAACATAATCCACTCTCATCTTTGTCACATTTCATATATATATATATATATATATATATATATATATATATATATATATATATATATATATATATATATATATATATATATATATATATATATATATATATATATGTATATATATGTATATATATATATATATATATACATATATATATATATATATATAGATATATATGTATATATGTATATATATAAAATTTGGTTTCCCAAGAAAAAAACAAGGTAAAGGCCTCCCACTTGGGTTATTTGCATGTTTCCGTTGACATTTAAAACCTTAGAAATCCAAGAACAGTGCCTAGTGACAAGGCTGTTTAGATGAATATCAGAGAGTTAATAATAAAATTATGCATTGTTGGTCTCTTTTTGAGCTGGAACGCATGGCCATGCATGGCTGAACTACATTCATTACCTATCAATTCATGATTATGGGAGCAGTTGAGTTAATTTCCCATAGTTTTTCTCTTCCTTTTTTTTTGTCAAAATGAACAGAAAACTGTCTCAATGTCTGTCTGATCAATCAGTGGTAAACAAGATTGCAAAAGTTCTGCAGTGTATCAATAAATTAAAGATTTATTCAGAAACCATACATGAAATGTTGTAATTTCACTTATTTGTCTTTACTTCACTTGCCATGTGAGCTACTTTTTATGCATGAGGGACCAGGCCATTACTTATGTTATCATCATATGGAAAGAAGAAAAAAGCAAGATAGTGTGGTAGCTAAGAAAAACAAATGTGACTTTGTCTGACAAACAATTGCTTATCCCTGCATTAACACAAATTTTAGGACCATATGTGCTTTGGAAATTTAGATTCTCTGCTTTTACTGTTGATGGAGTACCTTTTCTTAGTTTTTGAAATTGTCTCTACTGTCAAATTTCATCCCTAATGGTATAAAATAAAATCAGAAATCAAGTTGATCCTGATATTAGATACTAGATTGATTGGTAGCATTGAAATTAGAAGTCAATTTGAGTTGTATTCACTGATATACAGAACTAAATTTACTGATGTCTGATAGAATGGTTAAGAAGTGCACTTTAATTTTCATTCTTTCTTACAAAATTAACTTATAAAATGAGATTTATATTTATTTATATATTTTAAATTGACCTTATTTCTAGTTGACATATAATTTTGACCTGTAATCAAAATGAGTTTGTTGCGGACATTGACTTGACATGCAGAAATTATTTGAAGATGGATGGAGCATCACAAAGTTGAGTTACAATTAGACATTACAGAGGAATGTAAAGAAAGGAGACACAAAATAAGAATTGTAACCCTTAGGCATCTAAGGAATGGGATTTTGAAAAGGAAGCTTACAAGGGATGAGACTATAAAACCAGATGAAGGGACACATCCTTGGTGTTGCAAAGAACTGAGCACACTCAATCACTGATCTCTGAAAGGGAAGATCAGGAATACAATTGTTGCTAACATCAAGAACCCCTCTCTGAATCAGCATCCTGCAGAGTGGCCCCACATGTGTGAAATAGTTATCTGATAATGAAAAGTTGACCAAATTCACCAACCCTGCACACACCACTTCTGGCACCATGCCATACAAAAGATTACCACCCAAATTGAGCACCTCCACCTTCTGCAGACAGCTCAAAGATAGAGGCAAAGGACCTGTCAATTGGTTGTTCCCAGCATCAAACACTGTGGCCTCTTCAAGAAAACCAATCTCATAAGGCAAACAACCTGTTAACTGGTTGTTAAGTAGCAACACTTCACTTAGAGTGGCCAAAGCCTTGGGAAGACTCCTTGGGATTGGACCCATGAACTTGTTGTTTGCTAAGGTGAGTAAGAGAATCTGAGTGGTGGCTAAGTTATCTGGCAACCCTTGTGTGAAGATGTTGTTGTTTATGAAAAGGACTTGCAGGTTCTGTATGAATATCTGTGGTGGCACTGCCCCAGAGAAAAAGTTGAACCTCAAGTCCAAGAATGTTAAACCACTCATGCCTAGAACAGCAGAGGGAAATGGACCAGATAACTGATTGTTGCTAACATCAAGCTCATATAGGTAAGGGAGTTTGGCTATTTGGGGTGAGATTGTGCCACCAAAATTGTTGGAATTGGCATGGAAGAGAGCAATATCAGGGAGGTTATCAATGAAACCATCAAGGGTGGAAGCAGCAAGTTGAAAGCCATTGAAATCAACAGAGGCCAAAGCAGTGGCAGAACTGTTATCAGGGGGAGTGTCACAGAAGAAGCCTCTGTAGCTGCATATATCTGATCCAACCCAAGTGTTTGTCACTCCCAGAGGATCTGAAGTGATGGAAGATTTGAACTTTTGGATTACTGGGTACACTACTTCAAGTCTTTGGTCTGCAAAAACAAGAGGGGGTGAAGTTGGAACTGCTTCAATGGTAGTAGATTTTTGACATGGGGTGGTGTTTTTGTTGCTGTGGTTGCAACCTTTGGCTGAGCCACCACCACCACCACCACCACCACTACCATTACCTTTGCTCCTGTGGCCACTGCTACTACTTCTTCTGAGACTTTTTGTGTTAACATCATATTCATGTGGTGACATCTGCACAGGAAGAGACACCAAGAAGATGTACAAAATTGTGACCAACAATTTTGCAGGCATGCTACTCATGTTGTCTGGTTTCTCCTCAACTCTACACACTTTGTTTGGTTTTGAAGCAAAGTAGGCAGAAAGAGGTGCAGCTTATATTAGGACAACTTTCATCAAACACTTAATGCTCAATAAGCAAAATGATTGGACTGATAATAATCCAAACAATTGTGTTTCGTCACATGCTCGTCATGTTTCATTCTCTTCTCACACACCATATCTATGAAATCAATTTATTGTATTGGTGATTTATATTTAAAGTAAAACGTTTGATTAAATATTCAGAAGACTTCAAATTTCTGTAGCACTCACTCAGATTATGCTGTCCTATCTAAAACTATGTAAATTATGCTTATTTACATTTTTTTAAAATATTTGTTGCCAAATGTTTGTTAAGCCATTTCAAAATTATCATTCGAAAATCATTTTTATTTTTATTTCATGACTCTTACGTATAATTATATAAATACTCCAAATCACAATTATTATTTATTATCACATAAAAATATGTTAAAAAGAAATAAAATTATGGAGGTGCAGTTATCCCTTCCACTACGTTATTGAGCCATTCCAATGATGGCCATTCTAATGATGGTTTGTATATCCATAATTTCATGTTGAATTTTACATTTAGTTTGTACACTATCTCAAACATTGGTGGATTGTCTTTCTTGAAGAATGTGATATATATATATATATATATATATATATATATATATATATATATATATATAGAAAAGATATTTACTCATCAAATATAAATAGCTATATACATTACTATTTTCTTTTTATTTTTCATTGGTGATACTAGTTTGAGATCAATGTTCACATGTATGTGTTTACATTTACTCTCATAATTGTTTCTTAAAAAATAAATATCTATTCTCTGGAAAAATAAATGTATATGAATTTATATTGAATGAATGAAATTATATTGTATTATATGAAATTATTTGAAGAAGATGTTATCCCATTTGTAATTTGTACTATTAAGCACATGATCCTACTAACAAAAAAATAAATAATTACTTCACTAATTGTCTAATGTAGATTAAAATGGCATCAAAGTTTCTATATTTGAATTTTCATCATCTCGTGATCAAATTTGTCAAGAAACTTTATTTATAATTGAATTTATTTTTAATATCCATCGATAAATTTTTTAATATGTCAGTAATAATTTTTTTTAAAATATATTGATAATTGAATTTTCATAATTGGTCAGAACATATATCGAATTTTTTTAAAAAAGTATATATCAGTAAAATTGATGATTTTTTTTTCAAATTTGACAAATTATGAGTGAGAAGAAAGAGGGGATGAAAAAGTAAATAAAAAAATAAGCCATAAATAAAGTATCTTGCGGTAGCACAGAGAAAATATGGTAGAAATAGAAGAAAAAATAAAAAAGTAGTGAAAGGAAAAGAAAAAAATGGATAATATATATATATATATATATATATATATATATATATTATAAATTAAAATTAGTACTTCTACCAAATAGTAGAACTAAAATTGAGTTTAGTGATGAAAATTTTCTTTTAAATACAGGTATAAACGTAGCTCATATTACCCATAAGTTAGGTCAAGATTATTTATTATACAAGTTAGGCCAAAACTTTTAAAATTAGTATTTGATTGAAAGACCGTACATTGTGTTATTTAATACAATCTAATTAAGTAAGTAGTAGTCATAATAATAATATATTTACCAGCATAAATCTATTTAAATTTATAAACCTATTAACTTTTGTATAAATTTAAACATATTAGTCTATTTAAAAACAATTTTGTAACTTTATCTAAAATATAATGTTACAACAAAATTATCCTCTACCTCCATCTTTATTTCCTTCTCAATCTTTACTTTCATTCTATTTTCTTCTCCACCTTCACCTCATTATTTTTTTTCACCTCCATCTTATAAAATATTCACAAGTATCCATTAAAACGGATGCAAAGATCATAATAATATAAAATGTAAGGAAGAAAATAAAAATTAGTGATGAAAGACGTGGAATACAAATTTCAAATTTCACGATTTGTGTGCATTATAAATTATATAATCTGAAATATAAATTTGCATTATAATTATACAAACTAGAATATAATTTTGTATTATGTATTTTATAATTTAGAATATTTATAAATTGCACAGTCCAAATCTATAATTACAACATATGTACAGGTGGAGTTTTAAAAAACATGGAGTGCAAAATGAACCTATGGGGGTGCAGGAAGAAATTTCTGTGGGTTTGTTACTGTTGCAAGAATTTTCGTAAGCCCAAATAGTTTGTGCTCTCTTTGTCAAAAAACCAGTAATAATTTACTGTTGTAATTTATCCAAAAAAACATGCATTGTGAGACAAAAATGGCTGTTTTTGTCTAAAACCCAATATTCATTGTTATAATTTATAAAAAAATAAAAACAAGCATTGTGGGAACAGTTCCTTCCTGAACCTCCATAAATTTCCCTTTACACCCTTTTATAAATATTTTTTTTCTTAAAAAATAGTTTCGAATTGCATAATTTTGAAGTAAAATATGATTCCAAGATTATGTAATTCGAAACTCAAATAACTTTTGAATTATATAATATGAAAATATTTTTTTCTTAATCTCTTCAAATTTCTGGAAGTCAATTTTTTACTTTCAAATTGTACAAAGTCATTTTTAAATATTAGATTGTATAATCAAAAATTTATTTTTTTATTTTTTAAGTGCATAACCCGAAAGTTAAAAATAATTTCAAATTATGTAATTCAAAAATGATTTTTGACTTCTAAATTAGACAATAAAAAAACAAAAGTGAATTTTCTTTATGCAAGGGTACACAAGATAATTTATGGAGGTGCAGGAAGAAGCTGACATATCGAGGTTTGAACATAAATCTGTGTAATGTACTCAAATTCTTCGACCACCACGAGTATAATTATTAAAGTAATATTTAAAAAATTAACACTTGTAATATATATTATATGACAACTTTTACACCGTTAATGTATCATGATTAAATTGGGTGGATTATTTTTGGCTAATATATGTTCATTTATTATTTTATTTAATCTCACTTTTTTAATAAATATATTTTGATTTTTGTCTTTTTTACAAATTTAATCATTTTGTTATTAATCTCTTAATTTGTGCGTTAAGTATTGATTTGTTTTTATTAATTTACTTCCTCAAAATAGCATCAGTCTAAAATATGACCTTATTATTTGTTCTTCTCGTTATTTAGAGTTTCATCATAACTTGATGAAGAAAAACATCTACCAAAAAATATATATATTTCAAATATTAAATAATAAACATTTGATCAGTATTCAACGTTACGATTTAATTGGAGTAAAAGGATGTGATTGAAATAGTATGTCTGGAATGATGTCAAAATTGATTAACCTAATTTATCATAAATTATAGTTTCTATTTTTTTTAAATGACTAAAAAACAGACAGGTATCTGCTAAATACATACGAAATACTTTAAAAAAATGTCCATTCTTATTAGCTGGACTAAAAATATTATAGAAATTGAAAACGATAGTGATGTGTATTTTTAATTATTACATTAAAAATATAAAATTTATAAACACTTATATAAGTAATTAAAAAGTTTAAAAAAAGTATACGAAATATTCTTCGACCCGTATTCTTAGAATAATTATAAAACTCAATGAGTTAAGATTATACATCAAATAATAACTTTTTTGGTAGCGCAGTAAAAGTTGAAAATATCGCTGATTCCAATCTTTGTTATCACATATTATATAAATGATCATTATTATCAATGAATAATTATATATTCAAATATCAATGATCATTATGATCAATGTGAAACTTGAATAAAAAATATTATATATTCAATCTTGTAAGTCATATTTTACTAATTTAACCTATAATACAAAGAAATAGACTTTTTAGAAACAGAAAATGAAACAAGTTGCAACACAAAAAGGAAGGTTCACTCCATTGGTTGTGGGGTGCAGAAGACAACAAAAACGAATCTTTGAAACACAGATAAAGCAGTTACGACCAAAACGAAACGATGAATCTTAACATTTTATGTTCGCCCAACTCAACCACAAATATCTTAATTGCGTCTAATCCTCAACTTCTTATCCTCTCCTCACCACGTTACACTCGTTAAGTAATAGAGACCAAGAAGTAAAAAAAACCAACACAAACAAAATAAGAACAAAAAATCATAGTCCAGATTCCTGTTTATTTTTTGTGTTGTCGCCGTATCATATTAAAAGTAGGTTTTAAGCCTAACTCAATCTCAGAAAATTGACTTGTAAGGTGAGGTTTGCACCTTACTTATATTATGAAATTATCTTATCTCTAGTCGATGTGAGACGTGTATGGGACTAGTAATTAATGGGTGGTCCGTTAGCGGCCCAATAGCGAGTAAAACAGAATGTCCAAAAAATTTCGGATAGGCTTTTGTTTTTTTTAAACAATAACTCTGATATCATGTTAAGAAAGTGGACTGAAGATTAAAAATACATTGTATTGATATTTTAAATATCTTTTTAATATATTTTGAAACGATAAAATTAGTGATAATCAATATATTATAAAGACATGGTAAAGAAATAACACACAAAAATTTCGGTACAAATCTAAATGCAAAAAATCACGTTTCAGAATCTCTTCACCTTTTTAATGAGCTTAATTTAATTAAGCTCAGGAAATATAAAATTAAAACTAATGATGATAAAGTAATGATGTATGACATTAAACAACAATAATCATATCTTACTATGATCATAATTTTGACGTAAGGAGTATATTAATTCATTTTAAATCAATAGAAAAACATAATCAATTTATTAAAATTTTCCGATTCCGGTTTCTGTCGTGCTAAACCTTTTTTGTTGTCTTTTTTCCTTTGATGTCTCTGTCTAATGTCAGATATAGGCACAGTTGGAAACGTAACGATTGGAAAGTTTCATAATAATTTCATCAATTTGCATCTAACATGGCCATTTGCAAATTTGGATGCGTATAAACTACACTTTTTTGGAATAATAATATAAATTATTACATAATATTATAAAAATAAAAATATCTAAATTTTTTATAAGTTACCTTCTTCATTTGAATTGAATGTTTTTATATTTAAAAGGAATCATTGTGGAGAAATACCTTTTTAATATTATGATTCTCGTAAATAGTATTAAACTAATTAGAAGATATGGTAAGATATTGAGCATGTGGGGCTATAAAGTCTACAAGTAAATTATGGCCATAAAATTTAGTCAAACAAAGCTGCGTTTACTATTATAAAAATAATTAATCCGAAATAAAAAATAGTATCGATTTATTTATTTATGTGGTAATACCCATTTTTACGAAAGTAGTTATTTTATTAATTTTTGCAATGCATTCACATGAAAAGAGAAATATATATTAAACTTATCACGTAGTGTTTGGAGTTTATACGGATTAAAGTGTAACATACAATACTTTTGAAATGCTGAAATGCCTCGTAGTGCATTGTTTAAAGCTTATATGAATTAAAAGTTAGTCAAGGATTAAATTCAAAATTCTGTAAAATTATCAATTAAAATAACACATGAACATAAAATCAAATGCGCTTACAAGATATTTTTATATAAATTCTTTTTTTATAAAATTTATTTTAAGATATTTTTAATTGATTTAAAACTCTTTTAATCTTTTAACTTATTGTAATTATATTCATTTTACTTTCGATTCTCATATAGTTATCATATTTTATATGTCTAATCTTATCTTACACTATGTCTTATAATATCTTTATTAAAAATAAAAATAACATATCAACACAAGATATTTAAAACAAAATTAAGTTTATAATTAGTAATTTGATTTTTTATACAATGTGTTTTCGTTTTTATATTTACTTTTGTTCCAATAAGTTGATATTATATTGTTTTATATACAACTTTATTTGATATACACCTATGAAATATTATTTTCACCTATTTCTTATTTTATAATATTATATAAAATAATAAATTTTAATAAAGATGATGTCCGAGTGTATGAACTTTCACTGTAGAATCTTTTTCGTGTGGGAAACCACAGAGAACCTTCGTACGCCACCATATGTGTCTATCTTAGACTTGTCTTATTGTAATTTGGTCTATGCTTTTATTAATAAAAACATCAAGAATTCTTATGAAGTATTCTTTTTTTATTGTTCAGAAAGTCTAAATGTTGTTCAATTAGTAGAAATCTCTCATCTTTTAACACTATTTGTTTTATTTTACTTTCTCCCGTGTCATTATTATTTGTAGGGATATTAATGCGGACCAAGTTCGTCAGGTCAATCTCTTAACTCATCAAAAAGATGATAAATTATGTTAAAAGTTTCACATCGATTAAAAATAAATCAATTTTATAGTATATAAGTGAAGTGTAAATTTTATATTTTATAATCAATGTTAAAATTATTTCATAAAATTCATAATGCACATAGTTGAGACTTAAAATCTATTTCTAACGTAATAACATAATAACTTCTAACAAATTAGATAACCTGCAAATTCGTCTGATGTCTAATCGGTCAAACTTAAGTTACCAACCTGACCCTCTGATTTTTTTTTATTTTTTTTTTATGTCTAAAAGTAACTACAAATAACATCAAGGGGAATAGAGAAGAAATGGGATCTCTTGATTGTAAAATTTAAAGCAAAAGAATGGATTCGAAAAGACCAATGATTAAACAAAATTTTTAAGCCGATTTTTTAAATCGGTTTTCCTTTTCGAATTTCAAAAGTTCAAAAAATATCTAAAAGTACACTCATAAACTTCAAACAAGGAAGTTGTGTGGTCCAATCAATTATGTTGAGATATTTTATATGGTTGAAGGATAAAAGAGTGACGTGGCTTGTGTTTTACTAATATTGAATCTATGCTCAAGATAAGGTTTGTTACAACAACATCAAACACCTATCACTTTATTCATTATTTATAAATGAGACTGTCTGCATTTTTTGTACGATATTTATTTTTTAAATAAATTAAACGTGGATTTAGTTTTTATTTTTTTAATCAGTTATCTTAATTTCAGTATTTACCCTCTGAACAAGAGTTAATTACATTTTTCCCCAATGTAATTTTAGTTTTCATTTTTATGACGAACTTAAAAAATTAAGAAATATATAAATGTAGTTATTTTCGGTCTTAATAGTCTTTCAATGTGACAAGTGAATTTTTTTGTTAAAATAATAGTGTGATTCACTATTAATCATGTAAAAGGAGACTATATTTATATATTTTTAAATACGAATATTTAATGCGATTAAAGTTTGAAATATGATTAAAAATTAAAATTGTTTTATAATTTGGGAAGAAAACATAGATAATCTTTTAAAAAATAAAAAATTAAATATTTTTTTAGTTTTTAAATTTGAATGTAAACTTAAATTCGTTATTGTTCAAATTTTAATTTATTTTGATTTTCAAATTTTAAACTTGAATGAACATAATCATTTTAATCTTACTATATTACTTTTTTAGGTATTATATGATATTCACGTTAACATTTAAATTAAAAAGTGATAAACTGTATAAATAACTTAAATATTATTTCAAAACAATATTTAACATGTAAAAAAAATTAATGTTAAATTTAAAAAGTTATAACTATTTAATAATTTAACAACCATAGTATATCAAAATTTTGAAACAATAACAAATTTTAGTCTTGACTTATTTAAAAAAACAAAATCAACTAAAAGGAAAATGAGAGCATTCTTAATTCATAAGGAATGTGGTAGTCTTGACTAACAGGAACACGTGATTGTGTTACATCTTTTCCCAACTGATGAACCTAACACAAGGGAAATAATGAAGATGCATAAGTCAGAGACAAATAATATCTCAAATACAAATCACATTGCATGACACAAATTCAATTGTCTTAGTTAATTATAGTTTATAATGGATTAGACCATAATATTTTCGTGTAAATTTTGATAACTTTTTTTTATAATATAAAATTTTATTTTTTAAATAATTTTAAAATATTGATAATAAAGAATAAAAAAAATACTTAAAAAATAAAATTTAAAATTATTTAAAAAAGTTGTCCAAATTTATTATTTATAAAATCATTTCCCATCACTAATAACTACGTTGCGTCTTTAACGCGAAGACTTCACACTTGGAACAATGTGGAAGGTACAAATGTTTCGCAATTCAAATCGAAACATCACATCGCCTAACAAGAAATTATAAATATCGTATTAAATAAGACATTGTGTCACCCGTCTTCAAAATGTGCGTGCTACTTTTTAACGCTATTATTTTTCAATAAATAAATGTTGTTTTCCAACTTAGATATATCGAAGATATATCTTTTGTGCCTCTTTAATATGCTCTTCAACATGAAACAGGATGGGTAAATATTTTCCTTTCAAACACTTCATGGAAAATATTAACAAAAAAAGCAAAAGAGTAAATAATGTAATATTGATAAAAAAATTTATATACGTTTCTGTAAAATTGAACAAGTTAAAGGAAAGGATGCTTTTGTATAACTCTGCTGATATTTGTTCTTCAAAATCGAAAACTTTGAGAACATTTTTATAATATGAATTATATACATATCGTAGCAAGGGATTTTTTTATAATAGAAACTTTATATTACAAAACAAATTATAATATCATTATTAATTAATTTTTTCAATATAATTGTTGATTTGTTAGAAATAATCGTTATTTTGAATATATTTTTTGTATAAATTTGGAATTGATTTTTTTTTCTTTTTTTCTATTTTGGTTTATAACTTTTACTTCTGATATTTATGTACTTCTCACTACTTTTATTATTATTATTATTATTATTATTATATATATATATATATATATAAACTTAATTAAATTACGTATATTATTAATTTATAATATAGTACAAATATTTAAAAAATATGAATATTGATAAACAACAGCCTATTTTTAGGATAGTATATAGTGTGTTTGGAGTTGAAATTCTATTTATTGTTATTATTTTTATAAGCAAAGTTAGATATAATAATGTGGATCGGTTTACTATTTCGTGAAAAAAGTGTGGAACATCTTACATATTAAGTTATGTTGTGTTATTTGATAATTAATTACTTTATTTTAAAATTTGACGAGAATTTACGTGAGAGAAAAATTAATTTATGTTCTTCTTTAAGTAAAAAAAAAAAAAAGTTACCTACATAACTATTAGGGTTTTAAACTGAAATATTTATAATTGATTGAATTTGTTCATAGTAAGATATGTATTTTATAAGTTGTAGTTAGTTGTTACGTTATTTTCGAATCTTAGCTAATATTTATTTAATCTTTAGAGTTTGTATTTTTTTTAACCGAATTAAAGTATTATATGTAGATATTTTTATGATTTTTGTCTAGATTCTTAATAGTTTCATTGGACTTTTTGTTTTTTATTAACATGTTTTATAACCAACATATTATATAAGTTACATTCTCTCCTAAAAATTCTTGTATCTTGTTTGATATATATACATTTTTTAAAAAATATAGACTAGTTAACCGGCTTCCTAATCCATGATCATACAAGATAAACAAGCGAAATAGTCCATAAGTTTTGAATCCAATTAAGTTAAAGATAAAATAGAATAAAAATGGTTAGGAATCCAAGTGTAAATCTACGTGCCACATTGATTATAGATGAGAAAGTAGATCATTATATATGTAAGGCCCATAAAAATTTGCTTTATTATTTCTGCCCTAAACTAAAGGACCGCCCTTGTAAGTGGGCCTAAGGGGTTGGCCTAGTAGATAAAGTCATTTCCAGTTGCCCTAAGTCACATTTTCACTCCATTTTCAGAGAACTTGAGCTGCAGCCGTCACCCCTTCCGCTAGGGTTTTGTTCCACTGTCACGTAAGCTAAAGGAACTTCTACTCCATGTAAGTGTCTCTCCCAGCCGTGCTAGTTCCCTTTTGCTATCTTGTTTTGTATTTTCGATTAAAAGCCTCTATTAACTTGGTTTCCCTGGTTTTGTTCCGCTGTCCTGCTAGTTCTGCAAGCCATCCTTGAGTTGTTGCGCCCCGAGGTCCCGTGTCGAAGCTCCGTTAGCCCTCTTTCAGGTACGGGAAGTTAGGGTTTCTAGTTTCAAGTCATTTTTGAACTGTGTATGAGTTGGTTGTTGATTTTATGGTTTGATCTTTCGTTTTGATGCATGAGAATATCTTGCATGAGTTGTTTGGTTGGAAAACATGGCTGCTGCAGGTGAAACAGTGGTGAGACCTGTTAATCTCGCTCAGGCGAGCCAGTCTCGCCTAGGCGAGACAAACAGGGGCTCGCCTAGACCAGTTTACGCGAGTGGTCGCCCAGGCGACCCGCTCCTTATTTTGAGCGAGCGAGCAAGCATCTCGCCAAGGTGAGAGGGGTCTCGTCTAAGCGAGATCCCGCGTTGCTTCCTGATGCCCTTTTTGAGCTCTCGCCTAGGCGAAGGGGACTCGCCTGAGCGAGAATGTCTCGCTTGAGTGAGAATGTCTCGCCTGAGCGAGACCCTTCAGCCTGAGCGAGGGATTGGGCGAGACTATTTTTGTGTTTGGTTGTGTGTTTACACTCTTATGATCGAAATTGTATGGGTATGACTGCCATGATGAGATACATGTACATATGTATGGATATATGCCTAATGGATTGCTATGTATGCGTGACATGATTCATAAATGATGAATGATGGGTGTTGTGGGAACTTGGCATGTGAGATGAATGAGTGTTTTGGAACTAAAGGAACATGGTATTGATATGAGATGAGACCCTAGACTCATGGGGTGGTGATGATCAGATGTATGGATTGAAAATGTGATGCATATGAGGAATTAATCTCAGGGATTGGTATGGAATTGTAAATATGATTTTGATGTTCTCTTACTGCTGCTTTATGAATGTTAGTCCGTGTCAGCGTGTAATTCCTTGGGGTCTCTAGGTGGGACCTCCGGGGTTGCGCTTCAGTGGTCGGGACGTAATTCCATGGCCCCTGTTAGTGGGTGCCCATGGTGGTGCCCCATCTGTATAACTAGGTAAGGATTCAAGGTAAGGACTGCATTCTGACACTCTAAGGGGCCAGTTAGTCTCACTTAGAGCGAACTGACTCCTATGGTGAGAGTAGCAGGAGGCCTGAAATTCATTAAGGGCTAACCTTGTGGTGAGGGAAATTTGATTCATCGTAACACTTGTAACACATAGCTCGGGGGTGAGCAGAGGTATCCACCACAAGTGCAAGCGTCCGCTGAATCCGATCAGGTTATACGTATCCGGATAAGTCGAGTCGAGTCGTAGTGTATTGAATGAAGAGTCATGACATGCTTGGTTATTGTATGGATATGGGATGGTGAAAATATAATTGACTGTATGATAAATATGTTATTGGCTCTAGCTTACCCGTTTTGTTGTATGGTTGTATTGTATGTGGCTGTTCTTTCTTGCGATGATCATCAATTTGATTGATGGGAGCAGATGGGCGAGGTTCTCGTGGCCAACAAGGCAATGGTAATTCCGCTGCTTAGCCATCTGGGCTGGATTTATTTTCTTCATGTTTTCTTTAGGGCTATGGCCCATGTATCGCTTTATGCATTTCTACTCTACACATTTGTTAGACTTGTATCTGGTTTCCGTTGGCATCGTGGTGTGCCCAGGTTGTAGGGTTTGGGTTAAGGACCCCAAGGCTACCCTACTGCACTATCGTTTGCGTGACGTTTCCTTTAATTTCGTTTAATAATTAAATGGGACGTTACAATATAAGGATAAATATCCATAAACTCATTATCTTAAGGTTTTAGGTTGAAAATTGCGCCAATATGTTATGTAGTTAAACTCATATCTGATTGATGTTTGTTCTCCCAAATGAAACTATCTTCTTAAACCTAACAAATGATATTAGGACAAGGATTCTAAATAAACCTCCTCTGTAGACCTAACAAAAATAACATTTTTAGATTTATAAAACTATAAACTCTTAAGATGGAATAGATACTTAGTTTGTGTGCCCTAGAAATAATTTTGCAATGCAATAACAGATTTTTAAAACGAAAAGAATAAAACAATCTTCACGTGGGTTCTGTTCTTTATACCACACAAAGTTAGAAAGAAAATGGACTCTAGGTGATGATGGGTCGTATAAGAGTATCGTATTTACAATGTATTGCTTGCGATGCTATTTATTCCCAAAAACAGAAAATGCGATAAACATTTAAAATAACTTTATTTATTCAAAGAAAAGGATAAAGAGAGGAAAAAAAGTTAATTAAAATGTCTGACTGTCACAGTCTCCCACTCAACGACGGAAGTAAGCCAATGGAGGCAGAAGACGTGGCATGCTTTTATTCGCATACGACTTTCTTCGTTTCTATATTTATGGTAGCTGGTGAAATTTTTTAAACTATATAAACGATTTTTTGTGATGATAAGATTAGAAAAAAACAATAAATTTTATTTAACATTTTCAACTTTAGCTTTGTCAAGTTTGTGATTATTCTAGTTATTATGTTCTATTTTAACATTCTAAAAACACATAAATATTTATGGAAAGGTTTTGACTGAAAAAAAGATTTAACAAAAACAGCATGCTCACGCAAGGAATCTTAACGGATGCAGAATTTGAAAACGAAATGTGTTTAAAAATATAAAAGTGTAAGATAAGTGCCAAAAATAGAAGAGAAAAAATTTAGATAACGGATAAAGTTTATTTATTTTTAATTTCGGACTAACATTCTTTGCAATTTCAAAACAACCGAATAAAATTGGAACTCTCGATTACATATGATGATAACCCATATTTATCAGACGATTTATTATTATGTTTTTTTTACAATATAAGCAAGTGTTTTCAAGGTTTACTGTTTTCTTTAAGTCATAGAAAGTGGTCGAAGATCTTTTATGAAATTAATTTAATTGTTTTTTACAGTATAATCCACTGTATAATTTAAATAGTTTTAGTTATGTATTCGCATTCAATTATCACTCAAAATTTCACTGCATGCTTTAATACTATAATTTAAACTTTTTATACATTTTAATTTACATAGATAATAAGATTTATTTTTAAAATATGCATTTTTTATAAACATTTAATATGTTGATAAAATGTAAACATGTAAGGCCCATTTAAAATCTTTTAACTTTTCTGCCCTAAAGTTAAGGGCTGCCCTCTTGTGTTTGGGTCTAGGGTTGGCCCAATTGATAAAACCCCTTTCTGGATGCCCTAACCCTCACTTTCACTCTCACAGAAACGCAGCAGCCGTCAACCCTTTTCCCCTTGCTCTCACGAAAAGCTCTGCTAGGGTTTGCCCTAAGGTCCCCTTCCTTCGAGCTCAAACTCAGTTCCTATTCACGTAAGTCACTCCTCAGCTCATGCTCCTTCCT
>Ga0214544_1002554_pt1 | contig 38171 bp, 19 predicted proteins | sample CNSS3metaG_FD_160074 | JGI IMG/M metagenome (GOLD analysis project Ga0214544, IMG submission 160074) | Root nodule microbial communities from cowpea collected in UCLA plant growth center, Los Angeles, California, USA - CNSS3 | ecosystem: Host-associated > Plants > Roots > Nodule | place: USA...
ACTGCACCATATTGTGATACTAATTTTATTTATTATATTTAAGACTGAATTTACACTTCATTTCATTAATAATAACATTTACAACAATATAACCTAATTTTCATGATATTTATTATTTTATTTTTATATTATTGTTATTATTATCAATTATAACTCTAATTATTATTATTATTATTATTATTATTGTTGTTGTTGTTGTTATTATTATTATTATTATCAGCTCTAATTATAATAACAATTATTATTATTCTATAATTGTTGTTATCAACTATAATTATTATGACCAATATTACTATCAACTATAAGTATTATTATTATCATTATTAACTACAATTATTTCTATTATTATATTACTATTATTATTATTATTACTACTATTATTAATTAGAACTATAATTATTATAATAGTTATTATTATTATTATTGTTGTTGTTGTTGTTATTATTATTATTATTATTGTTTTTATTATCATGGTTACATACACATTTTACTTTTACTTACTATCTATGAATCATGTTTCAATTACTTTGCCCTTTTATTTGTTTTGTTGTTTATTCATCTTTACATTTGAATAATTATTTCAATTCAAAAAAATAGTTACTAAAATTAGTGAAATAATAAAACTGAAAAATAATTTTTTTTATTTTAAATAATTATTTAAGTTTAAAATATAACAATTAAGAGGATAAAATTGAAAAAACAAAAAAAGAGACCAAAGTTGTTTATCTCTTTATATATGTAGTTGTATTATTATTATTATTAGTAATATTATTATTATTATTATTTTTATCACTACGAGATATTATTTTAGTATTATTATTATTATTGTTATTATTATTACTAGCGAACACACCGGCATTGTCGCGCTTCGCATTTTTTAATTTTCAAGAAATTTAAGTTAAGATAAATAACAAATATATACTTTTTAAAATAATTGTTACATATAAAATTTAAAAAAAAATATGTAAAAAAAGAAATTTAAATAATGATTTAAGATAAAAGAAATTTCTAGAAAAATATTAAAAGTAAATTATTTATAAAATAATTAATTTTCAAAATAATTAAGGGTAAAACGGGTATTATGAAATGTAGACACAAAAGATGAATCCTCTTTATTGTTATAGATAGATAGATATAGATAGATATAGATTATTATTATTATTATAGTTAAACACACATTTTACATTTATTTACTACGGGATCATGTATCAAGTACTTGCACTTTTTCTTTATTTTGTTGTTCATTTTATTTTTATATCTATGTAATTATTTGAATTAAAAATATAGTTACTAAAATTATTAAAATGATAAAATAGACAAATAATTTTTATTATGGATAATTATTTTAATTTAACAAATAATAATTAAGAGGAAAAAATTGTGTAAACAAAAGAGGACACAACAAATGTATATCTCTTTACAAGTCATTTTTATTTGTTTTGTTGTTAATGTATATCTTAATATATAATTATAGATTATTATAGTTGACATTAGTCTTAGTGTTAGCATTAATATTAATATTTATAGCATAAATATTATTATTATTATTAGTATCATTATTATTTGTATTATTATTATTACTATTCATAATTGTGTTATTATTATAAGTGTGTTTTTTTTAACTATAGAAAACGTTGTTATACTAAATACTTTTGTTAAATAGAATTTTAATCTTTTAAAATTTTTATAATTTATAATTTTTATAATATTATTATTAGTATTTTTAATGGTTAAATAAATATAATAAAAATTATATTATTATTTTTAAAAAAATTAAAATAAAAAATACATACGCACAAATCATAGGCTATTATAATTATTTCATAAAATCAATTAATTATATTATATTGTGATATCAATTCTATTTATTATATTTAAAATTGAAATTATTATTGCATCACTTAGATTTACTAATTACTTTAATAACAACATTTACAACAATATAACTTAATTTTCACAATATTTCATTTCATAATACTTTCAATATTTTATTATTTTAATATAGGAATGACAACAAGACAGGGCAGAGACAAGTTTCACTATCCCATACTAATGATCCCCATGGAAAAAATCACCATCATCCTCATACCCAACGTAACGGGTATATACTTGTACTCATACTCATACCAACTTTCTTATTGTTTTAATATTAATTAATTAATTATTATAAAATAATAAAAAATTATGACAAAGGAAACATAATATGATCAAATATTCAATATTAAGAGGAAGGTTGTTTCTCCGATATCAAATATTTATAAAGAAATTATGTTATAATTGTATATATTTTAAATTAGAAAACAAAATAAAATTTCATGAGAACCAAAACTTCTGTTAAATTTACAAACATTAATGAATTGTAGCTGATAAAATTTAATTTATAAAAAAATATAAAACAAAAACAAATATTCAGATTAAAATATATGTTAAATGTATCTTTACTTCAATTTTATTTTTTAAATTCTAATGAATCTCTTTTTTATATACTAATAAAAGTTATAATAAATCACTTGACTCAAATAACGCAAAGAACAAATATTAAACTAATAATAATAAATTTTTAACATAAATATTGTATATTTTGAACTTCAATATATGTTCGGGGTGGTAAAAGAAAATTCATGACAATTACATTAAAATTTTATATTATAGTAAATAGAATTTATTTATACAATTATAGTGACAAAATCAAAGTATGATAACGAGTTAAAATATAAAAGATAATTATATAAAATATATCAAAATAATATTTTACATTATGAAAATAAAAATATTAAAAAAGTATCAAATGTGTGTCTTAGAAACAATTTGAGAGACCATTGAATGAAATCACACGAAGGAAAACAACTGTATAATCAAGATATGATAAAATTAAAAATACTTTAGAGATCTAAAAAACCTTTTAAATATGAACATAACCAATGCTTTGGAAATAACGAAAATTGTTTTAGCGAAACAAAATAGTTCTTCAAATGAAATAATAATAATAATAATAATAGAGTAAAAAAGATAAATTTTTTATATTACGTAGTATTTTGACGGGTATGAGGACGAGGATGGGACAAATATGTACAATATCAATTTTATAATTATTTCGTAAAATTAATTAATTGCACTATATTTAATATCAATTTTATTTATTATACTTAAAACTAAAATTATTATTACATCATTTAAATATACTACTTACTACTTCATTACTTTAATAACAACATTTACAACAATATAACATAATTTTCATGATATTTCATTACATAATATTTTACTACTTAATATACATTATAAATAAAAAATACAATCTGTGCGTACGCACGGGTCAGTCTCCTAGTTAGTGTATAAAAAAAGATTCATTATAATTGTATAAATAAATTTTATTTACTATAATATGAAATTTTAATATAATTGCCATGAATTTATTTTTATCACCATCCAACATATATTGAAGTTCAATATATATATATATATATATATATATATATATATATATATATATATATATATAGGAGCATTGTATGGGTTTTACGTAATATCATGGGTCTCATGGGGAGATTTTATGGTAGTGTTATTTTAGTGTATGCATTGAACTATGGATTCAAGTAAAGTGACATCCTGAAACTCTAATGATCATTCACACTGAAATAAAGGAGAATGGTTCATGTGGTGGGAGTAGCTAGACGTTGTAGTCTAAGGGAGGATAATGACCTTAGATTACTACAAATTAATCTTGTGTGTGGTAGGGTGAAACACATTGACAATGCATTTATAGAGTATTAGAGGTCACCACAAGTGCAAGTCTTCAGTGATTCTTATTCCAAATGCAAATATCTGGATAATTGAATTTAGTGTGAATTGTTTGTGTGCAGTTATGTGAATTATTTGTAGTTGTCCATGTATGACTTATAATTGATATTATTTAAACGGTCTTAGGACAACTCTTTTGTATATTAGCTTAGGCACCTCTGAAGGATGAGGAGTCCGTAGTTAGAGTTGTGAGATTGCGGCGGAGGTATGAGTGGTTAGTATATTCATTATAGGGATACCTTTAAATTTTTTAGTGTTCTTGTGTAAATAATATATTTTTATATAGTCTAAACTCTTAAAAGACTGTATTAATATATATTTTATTTCATTAATCTGCATTTTAATATTATTATAAAATGTCTTATTTTATTAATTTTATACTATTAAAATGAATTTTTATACACAGACAAATGATTTTGTGGATTTTTCCATTTGATTTGTTTATTTTTGGACAAAGTTCAATGTGGTTCTTTATTTAAAATAAATTGTTGTTTTTGTTTTTCGATTTCATTAACGTTCTTAGGGTTAATTTGGACTAAATGGAAATATCGAATATTTATAAAAATAAAATGTTTTAAACATAAGAACATCAGATAACTTGACTAAAAAATTGAACAAAAAATCACATAATTTATTTCGTTACCATGTATTAACTAAGCCTAAAATCGTGAAATTTTTGTAGCAATTTGAGTCTAACCACATTTTCGTTTCCTAACATCTCATATCATTATTGAAAACATGTTTCCTTAAAAAGAAAAACTAAATAAATCATTTTTCCATAATTTAAAATTAAGTGAAGAATGAAAACCAATCAAGTTGAGTTAAATTTTAGTGGACTTGAATTTGACATGTTGTTTTAAAGGAAAAGATAAATTTTGACTTATTACCTATTTTAAATATGATTTAAAGATTGAGTTTGATTTGGCATGCAGGAAACACTGATATTTAAATTTTTTGTTTAATAACTTTGAAAATTTAGTGGACTTACTGTATTATTATCTTAAATGAGTCCAATAATAATTACAAATTTATCATATTATATATGTATTGTTGAAATTTGTGTACATAATTATGTATGTACGAAATAGTTTAATAAATTACTTGTTTAAAAACCCGCACTTTATAAATTATTTAAATAAAATATAATTTTTTTCAGTTATTGTAACGTCCCATTTAATTTAATGCGTAAAATTAAAGGAAACGTCACACAGAGATGATCAAAGTAGCGTAGTCCTGGGGTTTTAAACACAACCCCTACAAAAACCGGGCACAACACGATGCCAAAGGAAAACGGAAAACCAACCTAACAAAGAGCGTAAAGTAGAAACATATGAAACGATACATGGGCCTTAGCCCTAAGGAAAAAGTGAAGAAAACTCCAGCCCAGATGGCTAAGCAGCGGAATCGCCATCCCCTTGTTGACCACGAGAACCTCGCCCATCTGCTCCCATCAATCAAATTGATGATCATCGCAAGGAAGAACAGCCACATACAACACAACCATGCAACGAAACGGGTAAGCTAGAGCCAATAACATATTCATCATACAGTCAAATATATTTTCATCATCTCATATCCATATAACAACCACACATGTTATGACTCTTCATTCAATACACTACGACTCGACTCGACTTATCCGGATACGTATAACTTGGTCGGATTCAGCGGATGCTTGCACTTGTGGTGGATACCTCTGCTCGACCCTGAGCTGCTCGATCCTGAGCTATGTGTTATAGTGTTACGATGAATCAAATCTCCCTCACCACAAGGTTAGCTCTTAATGAATTTCAGGCCTCCTGCTACTCTCACCACAGGGGTCAGTCCGCTCTAAGTGAGACTAACTGGACCCTTAGAGTGTCAGGATGCAGTCCTTACCTTGAATCCTTACCTAGTTATACAGATGGGGCACCACCATGGACACCCACTAACAGGGGCCATGGAATTACGTCCCGACCACTGAAGCGCGACCCCAGAGGTCTCACCTAGAGACTCCAAGAAATTTATACGCTAACACGGACCAACATTCATAGCTCAGCAATAAACGAACATAAAATCATATTTACATTTCCATACCAACCCCTGAGATTAATTCCTCATACGCATCATATTTCGAATCCATACCTCTGATCATCGCCACCCCATGAGTCTAGGGTCTCCTCTCATGTTAACACCATGTTCCTTTAAATTTCAAACCACCCATTCATTTCACATGCCAAGTTCATACCCAATGGAGCACCCAGGGAACATCACGGGATCTCGCTTAGGCGAGACCCCTCTCGCCTGGGCGAGGTGTTCACTCGCTCAAAAGTTCGAGCAGGTCGCCTGGGCGACCTTTCACGCAATGGGGTTTGGGCGAGCCTTCGTCAGACTCGCCTAGGCGAATCCGACTCGCCTGGGCGAGATTACCAGTTCTTGCCCTGGTTTCTCCTGCAACAGATGTACATTCCGATCCAAACAACCATACAAGGTATCCCACGCACCAAAAACAATGATTTCACCGTACAACATCAAGCAAACTCAAGAATAGACAAAAAAAAATCATCTTAAACCTGAAACCCTAACTTCCCGTACCTGGAAAAGGGCTAAGAGCGGGGTGTGTCTCCAACAGCGGAACGCGAAGCTCCAACGGCAGATTACTGAGCTGTGGAACAGATGCGGAAGAACATACGTAAGCCTACGACAAACCCCTACTGGAAGTACAACATAAAGGCGGAAGAAAAGCAAGACCTGAGGTGTAGAGCACTTACATGAGGCTAAGAAACGCAACTGAACTCACTGGTTCAGGGTTAGGAGTAAACCCTAACAGAGCTCTAGTGCGGAAGGACGACGGCTACTGAGTTCTGCAAGAATGAGAGTGAGTATGGAATTAGGATAACACGAAAGTTTTTTATTCTATGGGTCGGCCTTTAGGCCCACTGCTGCAGGACAGCCCTAAAGATTAAGGGGGTAGAAATAAAGGGCCTTACACTTATCGTATAAGTTTGAGCTTTTATGTAGGTAAGCACATTTAATAGTTATGAAAAATAAATAAATATATTATTTTAATATACTATAACTAATTAAACATAATGATAATAATATAAGTAACAATTATTATTTATACTTAAGTAAAAAGGATGATTAAGTAGGATTAATAGTCTTTCTGAATAGCCTGTGACCTTTTTAACTAAACAGGTTTTTATAAAAGTCTTATTATAATTTACTATCTCAAAAGCCTGAGTTCTCTCGTTTTTTTCTTTTTAAATGATTTTTGCTTCATCCCTAAATTAATTTTAATTAAAATCAATTTATCTATTTATTTATTTTCTTTTTCTATAAATATTTATAGAAAATTTTGTTCATACTTATCTAAATCATACACCAAATTCACTTGATGTCACGTGATCTTGTTTTAGCATTTCTAATTTCTAATAACAAGGTCAGTTAGATTTAGTCCTTGAAATTGAATTTTGCTTCTGAGCCCCAATTTTATTTTTGGGTCCAAGGTCCACATCTTTTGGGCTATCTTTTTGTCTGGGCCGCAGTCTTGGGTAGTTTTTTCAAGGGCAACTTCAAGATAAAAGTCCAATTCACCGATATTTCATAAGAATTATTTATTCCCCAAAGTAATGGACAAATTTCGTAATAAACTTTGAATTCACAAAAAATGATTTTTTTAAAAAAATGGTTTATTATATATGCAAAATGAAATCACAATGATTCATAGATTATTACGTGGTTAACGAATATTATTTGTGTGGGTTTGGTTGGTAGTTGATCAACTTGTTGAATATGTGTGTCCACTCGGGCCTTTTACTCTTTGATATTTTAAGGATATTTTAAGTTTAATATTATGATCTAATAATACTAGAAACTAAAAATAACACATCTTTATAAAATTTAACAAACACAAATTAAAATAAAAAATTTCATAATATTTAAATTTAAAATTCAACAATACATAATATACTTTTAAAATAACAAGTTTCTTGAAAAAACAGTCGACAAATACTCTATTTTTATATTCTTAAGGAAAAAAACAAATGACATCAAAATAAAAATTTCTAAAAATAGAGAACTATTATGAATCTGCCTTTAATAATGTTCTTATTTTTAAACTAGTTGAATTTAAGACTATAATTTTTTATTTAAATAGACCAAACACTAGACCTATTAGTTTTCCAATTAAATGGGTGAGTAGAGTCTCATTCCCACCAAAAACCATACTAATACATGTCATTAAGCTTCAACATCATTAATGGAAGAAATTCTCATAAATTCCTTCTTAAATGCATAACAGAATGGGCATCCATATCAATGGAAATTTCCTACTCCACTCATTATCCTATTCACCAATCAAACAAACAATTATAACATACCTACTCCTACTTAGGAGCAAGACTTATTGCTTAATATGGTCAACAAAATTATTATCCTTCTTCACTATAATTTATTATTGCCAAAAGAAAATCCATTATTCATCATCAGTGACACCACACCATCCAAATTCTTTAACACTACTTTCTCCTTGTCAAATTGATTGATATTTAAGTATTTTTTAAAAAAATTTATGTTGATTTATATTTTCAATCATTTTAATTTTACCTTCAGTAAATAATATTATCTTATGATATTTCACAATTCATTTATTCAAATTAGAAAATAGAACACGATAGTCTTAGAGCACTTTTATAATTCAATATGTCGCATAAATTTAACAACTTACAACAAATATCTTCAGTTTTTGGATTGTTAAAATAAATGCTGAAAGTAAGTCATAGTAAGTCTTGTGACCAAAATCGTTTTCTTTTTTATCTAAAACCAGTTAATAAATTATTTTTCTTTGTGTAAATTATTGGAGCAAATGCATTATCAGGCTATTTTGCTCTAATATAAAGTTACTTATAATTGTAAACAACTTGCATAAACATGAACATTATACCATTAGAGATAATGTGAGAATATTTGTTTTTCTTAATCTGCCTAAAAAGTCTTGAATAGTGTAAATTAAAACCAAATGATAAAAGAGCATATTTTACATCACATACTTCTTAGTTTATGTTTTGTATATTGTTAGATTACTGTTGTGAAATAACTTATAATTTTATTCAAAAATGTCTACCACAAGCCAAATCGATAACAAAGTCGAAACTCAAACAATATACGACTAAAGTTTGACTCATGTCGGTCACTTTAAATACTTGTTAAGGTCAGGATGTCAGTCATTTTAAATACTTGTTAAGTTCATGATTAAATATATTTTTAATCTTGAATAAAAATTTAAATAATTTTTTATTAATTTTAGTTTACTTTTAGTTTCATAATTTTAAAATTGTGTGAATTTAATTTTTTAAATTAAATTAACATTGTCGGTTTAATATTAATTAATAAATTTATGAAATGTCTGTGAAACATAAAATAAAGTCAGTATAATTTGATTAAAAAACCTAAATTCATAAAATTCTGTACTAAATTGAAATAAAATTTCAAAAATAAACTAATTTTAATTTTAATTAAAAGTTAAATAATAAAAGCATATTTAAACCATAATATTATACCGATCAATTCTTTAGAAATATGTTGTGAAAAGCAGTGGTTTTGTTTAGGAAGGAATTAAGAGAGTGATGGATGAAAATGGAATGGGAAAAAAAGAGAAGCATATTTTGGAGGTTTAGATAGATAGAGATGTGAATGAGTGGTGAGGATGATCGGTGTTTGATTTTTGAATAGTTTTGAGTGGTGCATGCAGTGGTAGAAGCCCCTGATCGAAAAGGTAAAATATGCAAGAAAAATTGAAAGATGTAAGGTAACAGCGTAACAGGTGTGAGGAAATAAAGGTATGGTGAATGCATGCCCCACAAAGTAGTAGGCTGTAAAATGCAGCATCCCTAGGGAAATGAGAGAGAAACCCTAAAAACCCTATTCCAGAATGGGAATCCTATGCCTTCTTTCCTTTCCTTTCATAAAGTGGAGGCCAGGCTAATAGCATAGAGATTCTGCTCCACCATCACATTTCCACTGTTACACCCACTGTTTTCTCAAACAGAATCATCACAAAGAATCAACATCAAGTCAAACCAAACCATCTCTTTACATGCTTCACACTGGGTTTAATGTTGCCTCTATATTTCACTTCCACCCTTTTATTTTCCATGTAAACAAAGCTATCTTATGCAGTAGAAGAAGAACCCAAACCCTCACTCACACCATATTAACACCTTCCTATGCTCACTTTTTTCTTCCTTTTTTAAGTATATGCTACATAATTTTGTTGCTCTTTTTATCATTCTATTAGTATCCTCCTTCCTTTGGTACATAATGTTCAGATATCTTCTGAGTGTTGCGTGTGAGATCAATTATCACTTATAGATACCAAATAAGCTAAATCATAATAAAATTATAGTGTTTGAGCTTTTGTATTCTTAAATAAAAAAGGTTACATCCTGACTAAATACTATAATTTTTTATATAATGATAAGTGTTCTATCTGATATTTGATATCCGAGACAAGTCCTGATATTATTGGGACTAGACAGTATATAAATGCTCTTCTTTTATCACAAACACAATTTTTTAAATAAAACTGTCACCAGAAACATTAAATGTCAAAACCACTTCTAACAATGAGTAAATTTACTTCACTTTCTTTCATGAGTAAAATATAGAAGTAAGATAATAAAAGAGTATTTCAAAAAATAAAATTTTTAAGGTCAAAAATAAATAATATATTAATTAAAATTATTAATACTTTACGGCCTTATTCAATATTTTAATAATTTAAATATTAAGTTCATTATATAATATATTAATCTAAGTTATGATATGACTGTTAATGAAATGAAATGAATATTTATGTGCAGAAACTTTGTGATTTAGAAATAAATAATATTTTATATTCTTTAATCATGAGAAAATTATTTTATAATTAAAAGGAAATTATAGATTATTATTTAAATTAATATTTTAAATATACATTTATCTTTTTAAATATATTAAAAATTATTTTTCTAACATTGAAACAATTCAAAATAAAACTTTGAAATGAATATCAAAAATACAAATATCATTGGCTAAACTGACAGGGAAATTAAAAAGCAAGTAAACATCATCAAGTGCAGAATAATAAACGATCGCAAATATATTAGCAATAAAAACATCTATATTAATTAATATATCTTAAAAATTTATATTAAAATTTTGAAAAGAAAAACTAATTTAAAACAAATTGAAATCGTTTATTCAATTTTAATTTGAAAAATTACAAATTCAGACAGTAACTTGGCGTGAAGCCAAGTCAATTCCAATTGATTTTGGGACTCCTAAAAGCCAAATTTAACATAGAAAAGAAAAAAAAATCTATTTAAGTAAATATTATAAATACTGTAACAATTAGGAAAATAGATTTTGCTACAATGGTAGGTGGGGAAAAAAAATTGCACATATTGTGCATAAATTGTTACTTGTTGGTTCTCGTGACTTTCTGAAATAATGAAACATGATGTGATTTGAAGGGTCCACAGTTCTCTCAAACCTTAACATGTCAATGTAACAGAGCATACATCACATTATCGTTTCCTTCAACTCATATTACAACTTTCTACACACAGCATATCTAATTTTTTCATGTCTTCGACAAAACTTTACCCTTTGTTTTTTGGTACCCTTTATATTGGGAAAGCATATGCAATTATATAATGGGTAAGTGATAGATACCCATCCACTTCTAAATTCTAATTACTGTGTAATGCATCTTCTGAATCATTTCATTTCTTATTTTATATCATCTACATAAACTCAGTTTGTGATTGTGATATGCATCTCCTTAAACCGAGTTTCTTTTACTTAATACAAATAAATATATTCATATATCTCAAATTAATTGGTTTCAAATAATCAAAATACGGAATAAATTTCTATTGTATATGAATTTATATAAAATCAAGGTTGTCATAATTTATATCATCATATATAAATCTACATCATAAAGTGAAATCTATTATTTCAATTTCCACTCTCACATTTTAACAAAAACATAAAACCAAGGGTTTATATATACAATGTATATCCATTTTAAAAAATCAACACCATTAGAAGACATCTAATAATTTTAATCCACTATCACACCAAATTAATCAAAAGCATCTAAGAGTTTCAACATTTCGCATCAACCATTAAATGAGTACTTCATTTAATTTTCCTTAACTCCAAATCTTAGTCTTTCAACTAAAACACTCTCAAGATAAAGAATACAAGACAAAGAATAATAAAGTTCAAACTTACTTGTATTTAAAAACTAAATAGATTTACTAACATATTAAAAGCTTTTTACGTTAATTATTTTTAATTTTTTGTTAGTCTTAGATCCGATGTCATTATCAAACACCTAAACTTAGATTAAGTTTATATTAACGTTATAGATCGAACTGTATCAGGTTCAACGTAAATGTGTAAATTTATGTGGAATAATACTAGATCTCACATAAATGCGACAATTAACGTCAGACTATATCAGGTATAACGTAAAAAAAAAAAAACTCAGTAACCAACAAAAAAAACAACAACAATTAAATGAACATTTATAAGTTTGTTCCAATTTAGCATTTTGCATAAGGATTTAAACAAAGTTAAAGAAGAATTGGTAATGAGAGAAACTAAAGTTAAGACAAAGGTTAAGCACACAAAAAGAATATTGAGTTATACAAGTTCAAAGGTATTTAGTACTCTTGAACCAGAATACCCTTGAATATGTACAACTCAATCTTCTCCTTTAGTGGTCCAACCTTTGTCTTAGGTTTGACTTCTTTTTTCACCAACTCTTCTTCAATTTTATCAAAAATGCTTCATTTGATGCATAACCCTCCAAACTGAAACAAGTTCAAATACTCATTCCATTGTAATTTTTTATTTGGTGATAGAAACGAACCAAAGTGAGAGTCGAGATTCGCTTTTAATTTTAAATTTCATGAAAATAAAAAAATATAAAAACAAAATCTTTTTTTACCACTGTACTTTTACAATGACAAACATGACAAACAAAAACAAGGGGATATTGATGCAAAGTCATGAGTGAGTTTTCCAATAAGCAGTCACAGTCACAAATGAAAATGCAAAGTTTAGCAAACAAACCTCAGTGTCGAAACAAAGCCTTTGACGATACAAAATCGAATCCTCAAACAAGCACCATTTCGACACCAAAGAACAAATCCTAACTCAAAAGAGTGTATTCAGTATGTTTTTATGTAGTAAGAAATGAAAAGAAAGACCCTAGATCTGATGTATAAAAATAAATTTACACCCAACTTCTTATTATCTTATGTAAAACAAATCATTTACGTCAGATTCTATAATGTTTAACATAAAATATTTGTTTTACATTCAATAAGAAGTCTAACGTTTATAAATCATTTCTACTTAATTGTGGATTTCTTCGTTGTTAGACTTAAATTAGATGACATAAATAACTATTTTTATGTTAGTAACCATACTAGATCAACTAAAATCACCCTTTCTTGTGGAATTGCACTTGTGATTACCATTCCTAACTTATGCACGTAGAATCAAAGAAAAAGATCAAATATTTTATAGAAAAAAAATTACTTTGAAGGAATATTTAATCAGATAGTTTTAACGTATGTTTGGTTATCCTCAAAATAATTGAGTTAGATCTAAAAGAGAAATAATAATTTTATGACAATATTAGACAAAAGTTAGAGAGAATAAATTTTAGAGAAATTAATGTTGATAAGAGATAAAGAACAAACATTTTTTATTTATAATTTTTTTTATTTAATCAAATAGTTTTAACGTATATTTGGTTATCCTCAAAACAATTGAATTAGATCTAAAAGTGAAATAATAATTTTACGATAATATTAGACAAAAGTTAGAGAAATTAATATCGTTAAGAGATGAAGAACAAACATTTTTTATTTATAACTTTTTTAAATAATATTCATCATTTATTTTAAAATCTCCTCTCTAAATTTATAAAATTCAGTAATCTATAATTAGTGGTTATCTATAATTAGGATTATGATGGCGCTTTGGAACGATTGAGTACTCACTTTGAACTTGATGATAAGTTAGAAATTTTGACACACTCATACGAATAATATTTTATACATCCGTATTATATTATCATTCAAGATATTAATATCAATAATTATTTTGTATTCTTCTTATTAAACTTTAAAAAGTGAAAGAAACCCCATCATCCAACAGTTTTCATGTGTCATTTAACACATCTCACAATAGTTAAACAAAATTTGGCTAATTATATACATAACACCAAAGTGAAATCATGTGTAGATTTAAAATAATGGAAAATTAGTTGATAAATAATTACATTAATAAAACAAACTCATATTTCCTATTAGTTTTATTTTTGAAATTTTTTTCGTAAAAAATATTTATAAATTTTGTTATGAAAAAAAGTTTATAGAGAATTGTTCTCATTTTTTTTTCAAAATATTTTGTATAAATACTTTTCACAACAAATTTTGTAAAAATACTTACGAATTTTATAATTTTATAGATAATAATTACCCACAAAAGAATTACCTGCCAATTAAGATTTTTAAAAGAAATAGTAAAAAAAAATCTTACAATTTTTTTAAACAAATTTACAAAAAAAAAATTATATAATACGAACATTTTTAATAGTGTTAACATAAAAGTGGTGTACATAATGATATTTAGATAAAATCAAGAAATGTAAAATTAAATTTATTTAAAGTAAAGGTTGGTAGAGAACTTACAAAAGATGGACGATGGAGAACTCTGAGAAGCAAGAATAAGTTCTGCAAATTCTACAAAAACTGGGATTCTTCAGAGAAGATATCGGACATAGAAATTGGTGTTCCAATCAGGAAACTTTGACGGATATATAGCTATAAAAATAACTTTAAAATATTTGAAGGGAAAGAGATATCTAAATATTTCTCTTTAGCAACAATCTTGGGAATGATTTTATCTTTTTGTTTTTGTTAGATTCCTACAACCTACACCTACACCTAAATATTTCTTGCATAATTGAAACTCTAATATTTAACTTTTAGTTTCTTGTTGTTACTTTGTTTTCCTTTTAATTAAATTTGTTTTTTTTTTAAAGCTCTTGTATAGGAGGGTACATATAGATCTAATATTTGAAATAAAATATCATATATAGTGATAACATCAGACAAATCTTTGAATTAATTTTCTTCTTTAATTTTGTTTCAAAATTTGTGTGCTAAGTCTAAAGATCTCTTAATATAGGAGTTATTGTTTCCTGATATATTTCCAAATCTAAAACTTTTGAACTTAATTTGAAATATTTTAGTATGACTTTTTCAATAATCACTTATAAACTTTCTTTTATATTATATTACTTAGATGTTCAATTTATTAATTTATTCCTTCTGAGAAAATTAATATTATTATAAAAAAATCATGTATTACTAAAAGTTATTATTCATAAATATTTTGTTGGGTGTGTTTTTTAAGTATTGGTACATTAAGTTTCATTCATCATGTTTAAAAACGCTACAAGGCCGATGTTTATATAACCTTTTCGACAATAGAAATTTTGATTGAAACTAAACTTCATATATCAAAATAGGAAAATATTATTGGCTTCTGCAATCTTTTAATTAAATAAAATTTATAGGATTATGAATACCTTATTCTTTTTAATACATCATTCCCGGTTTATAATCTTAAAATGTATATTTGTTAGGAATGATAGGTTGCGTTAAACATTGAACAAAAAATCTTAAAAAATATAGTTTATTTCTGAAAGGAAAATAATTTAAAATAGCTTGTATTTAAGAATAAACTAAACTGCACACATTAGTTGTTTTTCTTCTTCTAATTGTAAAATATAAAGAAATTCGTTTCGAAGGAGTTTTTAAGCTGATATTGTGAAATATTTATACTTTGAGTATAAATCTCTTTTTAGCTTTAATTTTAAAACTGCCTTTAAGAAAAAAAAAAAAACTGAATTGAACATCTTAATTCTTAGTTATTAAGAATATTCTCGAATGCTCAAGTGTTACTATGAATGTCTTTGATTTGTAAGATGAAATTGTTCTTTCTCAAACTTTGATAATTTAGACAAAAGTTTATTCCAGATAACTATAACATAATATTACAAGGTGGAGGAAGCTCTATACTTTTTATAAACAATTAGGATGGCCTACTCCTCTTCGGTGACGGACCCATGTACATTTTAATACATGTAAATACATTCCTTGACTTTAACAAAAATATAAATGTATTAATATTATTATTATTATTATTTTGCTGTTGTCTTTTTGCCACCCATTTTTTGTAATGTTAATCTTTTACTCAGTTTTTCGACTGATGTGAAATTTTGTCTTTCAGTGATTAGTTCTTTTCTTATGTTTTATTTGCTTCTATCTCACTACACCGTGTACTTTCAAGTTTATTCAATTGTCTATTTCGCTTTCAGTTCATTACACTTAATTTCGATGCTGATATCTTCATTTTTATCTTAAAGGATGATTAAGTAAGTTTTTAATATTAATTAAGAGTAGAATATAGGAAAGGGTTTTATGAGGAAAGATTTTGCAAATGGTAGAGATAGAAGTGAGGGTAGAAAACGTAGATCCAGTGCACCAAAAGAGGATAAAGAAAAAAGGGAAAAAGGAAAACTGGGTGGGAGGAATAAAGGAAGCAAAGGAAGCACGTTTTGGTGTTATGGTATGGTGTTAATGTTGCGTTATGTTATGTGTGTTGCAACAATTGCAAAGGCAAATGCAATGACCACATCACAGCAGCACCTTGCCTTTCTTAACAATGTAGAGTTGGGTTGGCCATGCATTTGTGAGAGCAACGCCCCATAATAGATTGCTACGTTTCCTCAAAAGTATTAAGAAGCAGGCACCAGCCACCCCCACATTTGCGAGTTCCAAGATAGAGACTAGACATTGATTTTTTAGCCATTAAAGAAAGCACCATATGAAAACGATTTCTCAGCATTCCTAAAGCAAAACCCTTCTACCTTACACGTGTTAAAGCTATGCACATGGCCCAACCCAACCCAACCCAGTTGCATTTCATTTCATTGCATTGCACCGAAGCTTCCCTCCCAAGCAATCACCTAATCTTCCAAACCAGTATATCAAACGTATGTATGTACTGTGTAAAACTCATACTGGACCCATCACAGCCTTTTCCTACTTCACATTTATTTTATATTATGACTCCCCAATTGGGTCGCCAAATTTATTAAAATTCACACACATCCAGCTGCAACCACTCCTTGGACAAAGTGAAAGCTACTTTTAATTTGTACTGGAAAAGCAATCACGCCTTCAGTGAGATTATACATCTTACAAGAAACCGACCCTTTATGCAATTCTCCCTGTACAAACAATTAATAATTACGTGCCACAAAACTCTTTTGTCATTACTGTTTCAATTTGAATTTTATCTAACAGTGTAATGAACAGACAGAACAAGTAATTGGAGGGGACTAAATGAGAGGTAAACATCATTTTCAACAAATCAGTGAGGAGATAATGAAAATTCCTTGCATTATTATTTATAGTAAAGTAATGCGGGTGGACAGGTTGGAATCAGATGTTACTGACAAGTATTCCCCAAAATGATTCCACTGTGAATCAACAACTACTGGAAGGAGCCGTAATCCCTCTGGAAATATGGTCCAGCCCTTCCAAATTGCTTTGTTTATTACCCTAAGACACCAAAATAAAAAAAAAGGGTAAAATTTGACCCATCCACCGTTTTTGTCTTTGCCTTGTGACTTTCGAAGCCCATCAAAAAGAACAAAAGTAACTGATATCACTGCAACCTTCAGCACTGCTGCTGCATTGCTAGCTTTTTCCAGAGGCTCCTAATATTATTATCAACCCCTCTACAACTATGACCAAGCCAAAACAACAAATAAATAAAACCCATCTCTACTATTTTTCCAGACACAGCTTTGCTTTTACATTTAACCCCTTTTTTTTCCCCAATTTCCCAACAAAAACCTATTTCTTCTTCTATAAACCCTATTCTCCTATAGAAGACTACTACATTTTTCATTCCTACCCCCTTCAACCCTACCCCGATTTCCTAAATCACCATCACCCCCAACAAACCAAAAGAACAAAATATTCCGCTCCTCAACAAGCAAAAGATTAATCAAATCAGTATGTCCACTCCTGTGGCAGCCTGAACTCATGGTATACTGCTGGCTGAGACTTGAGGTTGCGTTTCTGTTGAGAAAGGACATAATTACTCCTCAGCCTGGAAACAGCTGCACCTGAATACCCCAAAAGTCAAAAACACCTCAATAATCCCACCATTTTAATTTTTGCATTTAAAATTACAAAACATTTCAAAGGGTTTCAAAAAACTATACCATTTTCCAAGTTGGAACCAGCGTTAAATCGTTGCATTGGTTGCGGCGGCTGCCCCCCCACCATATCATCGAGATTCAGATTTAGGGCCTGCGCCACTCTGGCTGGAACAAGCACAGTTGAACAGGCTGCAAACAACATCCAATACTTGGGTCAAAAGTCACATAATAGATGCTTACTTCATAGCAAATAATAATTAGAGACCTTCACATGGACCACCTCTAATTTACATGCTCCCAATTAAAATGGCAGATTTACTTAACATAGCAGAAAAAACTTATAGTTAACATAAAGTAAACACAAACGTAGAAGCACGCATTAATTACAAATTTCAACAACCAATAAACCTCTCTAGCTACCCCTAGTAAATAATGCAACGGCCACCCAAAAGTTCTAAATGCAACGAAACCTAGGAGCCTTTAATCTCACCTGGCTTCTTTCGTGGTTCAGCAGGACTATCCACTCGGCGAGGGAGAAACACCCCTGTGCCAGCACATTCCCTTCTCCCAGAAGGGTTTCCAAGAAAGACAGCACGCATACCAGAGCCATATTGCTGATTTTGTTGTTTAGCGTGTTGCAGAGGAGGCCATGCAGACGCAGACAAACCCAAAGGTCTGACGTTCCTCCCAGTAACATCACTATTCCTCCCTCTATTGCCAACCACTTGTTGTTGCCTCTGCGAGTAAACCCCACCACATTGCTTCTGCACATTCCACACCGTGTTCTGCTGCTTTGCCAGCTGTTGTTGCCTCAGCAATTGAAACTAGCACAGAAAAACAGATCAGAGTCATGACAAAAGGGTAAACTAGCAAATAAAAAAAGTGTGATGACCTTGTGAGATTTGGGTTCTTACATGTGCTATCTGCAACTGCTGGTGATGAGAGAGTGGTTGATGCGCGTAGAATCCGACATCAGGGTTGATTGTGGTAGCGGTTTTGGATGGAAGGGTGGTGGTAATAGGAGAGGGTTTCCTTTGGGGAACCATGTGTCCATTGTGTTGGTTTAAAGAAAAACCCTCTTCACTCAACCTCATCCTTTCCACTTCCCCTGCAGCCGCATGCAGCAGATCCCAAGTGGTTTTCGCAGAAGACATCTTACAAACACCATCAGGACTACCCTGGCTTGACCCTTTGCCACAACCACAACCACTTCCAAAATCACAGAGAGTTGATTGTGGTGAGCCAGACAAAAACCGACCCTGCAATAAAACCACAGAGTAATAATTAAACACTTAAACAATAACTGAAAAAACTCCGAAATAGCACTAACTACGACAAGAAATAAGGACAGAAAGTGCTGTTGTCGCGATTCATACCACAGACTTGTTATCGGTTTGGAGGGAGGAGCGAGCTAAACGGAGGGACAACTCAGCAACGAGCTGCTCCTCCTCGTCGCTCTCGGTCTCGCTGGAGCCACCGGCGGTGGAATCAACCGGAGAAGCAAGTTCAGAGGAAGGGAACCCGTACGGGAACTCGGACGGGAACAAAAGGGCATCGTGCTGCAAAGGCTGACGCTTTTCCTGAAAGGGTGTCGCCGGGACATCATCGTCGGCGAGGAACTGCGGCGGGAGCCAGAACTCGCCGTCGTCTAGGTTGTCTGCCATGAGAGAAGAAAGAGAGAAAAAAAAGAGACGGTAGTGTTGCGTTGGAAGAGGGAGTGTGAAGGGATTTTGGTGATTCGTGAAGATTTTAAAAGGCGCAGAGTGTGTGAGAGAAAGAGAAAGAGGAGGGAGTGTAAGAAGAGAGAATAGGGTGTATTTGTAGAGACACACTGTGTTATGGGCGGTGCGCCACGCTCACGCGGGAACCGAGAGTGGCCACACGCGCCAACAAGGAAAAATCTCAAAATCAAAATACCCTAATCATTTTCTGCCGGTTCGCCCACCAGTCATATCTTTTCACCCTTTTTCTTACGCGGGACAAATTTCAATATCATTCTATTCATTAAATTATTTATGTTTTCGTATTTAATAAATCATAAAATATCTAAAGTTTAAATTTAAATTTAAATATCATTACAACTGAAGCTAATAAGTATATCATTAAATCTTTAATTCAAATAATAAATTTTATTTAATAAGTTAAACGTGTTTTCGTTGTAATAAATAAAAAAAAAAGCTAAAGTCTGTATTTAAATATGATTACAACTGAAGGTAATAAGTACATAATTAAATCTTTAATTCAAAGAGTAAATTTTATTTAAAATAACGTGTTTTCGCATACAATAAATTTAAAAAAAAATATAAAGTTTATATATAAATATGATTACAGCTGGAGTAACTAGTATATAATTAAATGCTTAATTGAAAGAGTAAATGTTATTTAAACTTTAATCGCATTGTTCACTTGTTTAGCGTTTGCCGGTTGCTGGTCACGATTCATCTGTATATCGACATCTCGCGGCATATTGTGCTAATGAATAGTATCGGTACTGTTATTTATTTCGTTGCATAAATCAAGAAAAAATTGGATGGAGTAATAAAGATGTAGATATCAATTTTAATATCACACAATTTAAGAGATATAAGTATACAAATTTATCTTAGATTTTCCTGACCTTGATTTATTGCGATTTTAGTTGGGTGGCTTTATTTTTAGATGAGTTAAAACAAATTTTATTTGTATTAAATAGTAAAGTACAATGTTTTTAAAAATTAAGTATAGGTGTACTTGAGGATTATTTATAATCTTTATATGAAAATATTATTTATAAAGTTTGGAATTTTTATTTATTTGCAAATTGTCCCGATATCAAATCTATTATGCAAAATGATATGCATAAATCCAAAATTGTTAAAACTTTTAGAATGTTAATTTGGTAAATTTGACGTTGAAACATGAAGGCTTTATGTATAAATGAAAAAGAGACTCTACAAAGAAAATCGCATTCCTTTTAAATATTGGCTGAGATTTAATTATGATAGACTGAATAGATTAATATTACTAAGAAATTAAATTTAAAAACAATTTAAGTGTATTAAACTTCACTGTAAATAATACTTCTAATAATATTATTTTAATCCTGAAAGTGAAACACATATTATTTCATTAATTGTCAAAATAAGCTTTAAATTTATTCAAATAAAAGTTATTTTTGTTTTACAACCTTATTAATCACTTCAAATCAAATTAGTAGAATATTATATTAGAACCCTTTAACTAACCCAATTCTTAATGTACTAATTTAATGTTTTACCGCGTATTCATAATTATATCAATTGCCATTTTGTTGTTATTTGAAACTTTGTCTCTTCTACTTTATACCATAGTCTATATCTTTAAGAAAAGCAAATTCAAAAAATAAACACATAATTTCAAACAAAAAAGAAAAAATTAAAAAAAAATGTAATTTATCCAAAAATGGGGTTGGATTAGTTTTGAAGTAACTTATTGTTCAATTTGATAAAAAAAAAAAAAATAGAGTGTAGGCTAGATTGTGTTTGTTTTATTAAACTCGGTTCACACTTCTTGATTAGATAAATAGAATTGAAACATTTGAGTTACATATTTAAAAAATTAAAAATAAAACATTTTTATTATATATTTTAGAATATTTTTAAAAAACTATATTATTTAATCTTTAAATGATAAATAAAGGTTATATTTTAAAAGTACATATTTAATTAATAGAATATTAATTATATCACTATTATTATTAGTACTGTTTAATAATTTTGATTAAATTAAATTGTGTTGAGCATAAAATTTAATCTATGGATTTATCCAGAAGGATAGATAAAAAAAAGAAAAAGAAAAAGAGAAAACACAAAAGGAAAAAGGTAGAAAACGCTGAAGATAAAATCAAATTCTCATATATATCTACTTACTTCGCATCCATGGAATGGATTTATATAGGAATCTTATATGTAATAGATTATAGTAAATATATATTACTGATTATTATAATATTTATATTTTATTATAATAAAATAAACAATTAAAAGAAAATTAGATATACTTTTTAAACTTAATATATATAATTAACTGGCCGAAATTGCGTCACTTTAACAAAAAATTATATAAGTTATCGTAACAACAATTTACATAAATTATTATAACAAAAAATTATACTGAAACATTTTTTATTAAAAATACATAAATCAACCCAAAAATGTAAATAAAAAAATCTAATTATTTATATCATTGACTGATATTAAAAAAATGAATAAAACCAAACTTTAAACTCTAAACATCATAATTTGGTTAGACATGTGTCAAATTAAAAACTGCAACGTCTATATAATAGAACATGTATATAATAGGACCGTAAAATATCATGCTGCTGCAACATAATTAATTATCTGAGTTATATCGAGTGAATTGATAAAAACAACCCATTTCTCAGTATTTTATTCTTTGTCAACACTGAATTGATAAAAACAATTCACTCGATATGTAAAAAGTTAAGTGAGATTAGGTTATATTGGATTTAACCTAATATAAAAACAACTTAAGTCAACTATTTTAATTGAATCCGATTATCCAGTTATGCGATTAATAACACATGTTTCTTATCTTAGACTATATAATATATTGTAGGGTTAAATATGTTTTAATTTTTTAAATTTGATAAAATTTCAAATTAGTTTTTCTTCAAAAATTTTAATTAATTTAGTTTTTATTTTTATAAATATGTGAATTTAGTCATCTTAACCTAATTTTGTTAAGTTTATTTGATAATTCAAACACGTTTTATGATAATATTTGAATTAACATTTAAGTGAAAATATGTCAAATGGAATAAACAAATCAAATATTATCATGAAATAATTTGAATGTTAGATAAATCTAACAAAATTTGATTAAAATAATTAAATTAACGTTTTGCTAAAAATGAATGAATAATTGATCAAAAATTTCAAAAAAATACTAATTCTAAATTTCACGAGATAAAAACACATTTATCCTATATTTTATTATATATATTGTAAATATTTTTCGTGTTTTCCATATTTAATAATACATATATATATATATATATATATATAAAATATTTTCCGAGTAATATATTGGTTATAGGTTTTATGGTTTTGTAATAACCTTGAAGAAAGTTGTATGCAAAAGATAAAATTTAAAAAGAAACACACTTTTCAGATAATTTTACAGTATTTTAGTTCTTAAAAATTAGTGGGCGGCAGTTAAAATACGAACAACGAATATCTCGTTTTGAATTTGAAAAAAACAATTTTTTTTTAATTAGAAGAAAAATGTGTGAAAGTGTAGCAGTGAAGTAGCTGCGCTTGCGCACAACTTTTCATGAAGCAACGCAACGCATCGCCACGTAGGCCCCACTAAAAGCCAGAGAAGATGAAAATTATATTTGTTATTAATTGTAAGAAATTTTTTTTCATCCAAGCTATTTATGACGTGTTTGGAAAAACTGTTTCGTTAAACATAGTATAACGTTTTTTTTTCTAAAAACAACTAATTTATTGTTTTCCTTTAACGAATGGAAAAGTTCGATTTTCATATGATAACTGAAATCCACACATGCCATAGATTGTAATGCACGCACAATTCGATTTGGTTAATTTGATTTCCAATGTTGAAACAATAAATTTTAGACGATTTTTTTTCTTCATAAAATATATCATTTTAGTCTTTAAGATTGAGTACGTAATTACAGGTTGTATCGTCTTGATGCGCAAGGAAATGTATAAAACACTTGGAAAATGATAAAAAATATGAAAAGATGCTTCAAAAAGCGTGAAGACATTAAGATAACTGTTTTTGGAGAAACAAAATTAAATGCTTTTAATGATCATTTATGATATACTTTGAACTCTTAGAAAATAAAAATAAAATATTTATTCTTATATAAAATAATTAGTGGATTTTTTAAGCTATTTTTCTTTTACTCAAATGCAATTCAAAATACACTTTCATGTGGGGTGGCGATGCGGGTCAGACTCTTTAGATTCATTCTACACTTGACATGTACAATGCGGATCGAAATTATAAATATATTGTTGGGTTAAATATGTTTTTGGTCCCTCAAGTTTCGGTGAATTTTGGAATTAGTTCCTCATCAAAACTTTATACCAATTTAGTCCTTCATCTTTCAAAATGCGTGAATTTAGTCCTTTTAACCAAATTTTATTAAGTTTATCTGACGTTTCAAGCACATTTTATGATAGTATTTAAGTTAACATTGAAGAAAAAATGTGTCAAACAGTGTAAATAATTTCAATACTATCATGAAATGCGCTTGAAACGTCAGATAAACTTAACAAAATTTCGTTAAAAGGACTAAATTCACGCATCTTGAGAGATGAAGGACTAAATTGGTCAAAAGTTTTGATGAGAAACTAATTCCAAATTTCGCTGAAACTTGAGGGACCAAAAACATATTTAACCCTATATTGTTAGTACTTTTATATTGATTTGGTGCATGAAATATAACGCCAGTTAAATCTTTATAGTATTTGTAAATTTCATTATTTAATTATTTTCTATAATTTAGAATTTATTTTCTTAAAAAATTTATGTCTTTTATCATTCGAAGTTTCCAGATGAATTAGTAAATAATCAATGTTTTATAAACAACACAAGTCTCTTAGGATTACGACATCTGGACTTTCCATTTTATTACTTGAAGAATTTGGTAAGCTTGCCAATAAAGTCATAACACTCACTCAACAAGTAAAGAGGTCTAGAGCTCTTAGTGATTTTATTTTTTGTTCTCATTTAGTAGGGTTTTAACTCGCCTAATGAGTCTGCATAAAATCATAAACGAGACAAGTATATTAATTGGCTCTAATCGGTGTTTTCAACCCTTTTACAAGCAACACTTGGCACCAAATTAGTTCAAAATCGAACTATTATGAGCTAATTGTTGAAACTTTTGTACCTATACTCAAATATTCCACAAATTAGACATCAATTTCACATACACTCTATTTTACCCAAATGTTTCAGAAGTACCAAATCCCCCAACAAAGTTCATCACAGGTTTAAAATAAAGAGTCAAATATGTTCTTTTTTTTGTCCCTTAGCTTTAAGTTGAAAATTGAAATTAGTTCCTTTTTTAAATTTTGGACCAATTTAGTTTTTCATCTTTAGAAATACGTGAGTTTAGTCCTCTTAACACATTTTTGTTAAGTTTATTTGACATTTCAAAAGTATTTCTGAGCTAACATTGAAGCAAAAACATGTCAAATGGTGTAAATAACTCAAATATCATGAAACGTTTTTGAAACATCAAATAAACTTAACAAAATTTGTTTATAAGAACTAAATTCACACATTTCTAAAGTTATGAAACTAAATTAGACTAAGATTTCAAAGATAGACTAATTCCAAAATTTCTTGAAAGTTAAGGAACTGAAAACATATTTAATACTAAAATAAATTAACCATAATCCTAAACTAGTCATTGTATAATCACATAAAAAAATAACCCACATGACAAAACAAACTTAATCATGTATAAACTATTACTATCTTCTCTTACCTAATGTCAAGTGGGTCACCAATTTATTGGGTCCACATTGATTTAATTAAGAAAAATAAAAAGAGATATTATTATGGGCTCCTAGCCCATTATGCAACCCTTGCATCAGGATTGTTGTGAAAAAAAAAAGTGAGAGAAAAGAGAAATAAGTTGAGTGCCTCTAGTGAGAAAAGAAAAAAGCCATCGGAGAGAGTGAAGAAGAAGAAAAAGAGCAACCAATTTATTCTGTGTAAGTCTGCACAGAGAAGCTACCTTCAAGAAAAGATTTTATTCCTCTTCTCATATATTAGGGTTCACTATATTATTTATTTAAAGTACCCATTGTGGTTTATTATTTTCACAACTAAAAAAACTCATATTTCCTACCATTTTGTTTGGAATTTTTTAGGAAATACTTACAAATTTTGTTGTGAAAAAAAATTTGCAAGAAATTGCTATCAATTTTCTTGCAAAATATTTTGTATAAAACACTTTTCCAACAAATTTTGTAGGAAATATTTGCAAATTTTATAATTTTGAAGGAAATGATTACCCACAAAAGAATTACCTGCCAATTAAAATTCTTAGAAAAAAAATTTAATATTAAAATAATCAAGTCTCACTATTTTAAAACCACTATTACTTCTAAAATACCATTTTGTAAGGTTTTACATGTGAGGAGTTGAATTTGTCATGTTTTCATCTTCAGAGATAATTTTCCTTGTATCACTTTTAAAATATGAATTTGTTCTCTTATTCTATACTTTTTTTAAGTTTAAGACTAAAAATTAATTTATAATTATCTAATAAAAATTTGAGACGTAAATACTAAAAGAAAAATTCATGAAAATCAAGTCACAATTAAAAGTTGATTATGAAAAACTACATAGTACAAGATAAAAATACAAAAGGCTCGTGAGATAAAAAAATAATATTAATTATTAAACTAATATTCTATTATCAAGTGAAACAAAAGAGACAAATTTTTTGTTTCATTGAATATTTCAAAAAGTTGAAATAATGATTTTTTCTCTTTAAAAAAAATAGATAAAAGTGAATGATGAGAACAATACGTAAAAACTCAAAAGACAAATAAAAAGAATCTTAATTTTTTTTATTCTTTATTCTGGGGCCATTACCTCCTCTAACTCTTATATGGGTTTGAGGTGGGTGGAATCAATTTTACACAGAGGAAAAAACGATTCTCACAGAGTTATATCTATTATTAAATAATAATAATAAATATGATAATATTAAATTATAATATGTATAATATTATGTTATGCATATTATAATTTATTATTAAATAATAATATTATTAAATAATGAAATTAAATATAACAATTACATTAATAATAATAATAATAACAATGATATTAAATAAAATTAAATAAATAAAATTCATATTAATAATAAATAATATATTATTATATTAATGATAATAGATATTAATAATAATATTAAATAATTATTATAATTATATTAATAATAATATATTAATTTTATTTATAAGGTTATTAAAATTTAATATTTTATGTATCACATAATTTAAATCACTCGCAAACCTTTCAAGAAATTTGTCTCTAAATTCATTTACTTTGTTACTCTAAAATTTTTTTAAAAAATAATACACACTTCATTTTTAAATTCACTCAAATTCATAATATTGTTGTCCTTTAAATTTATTTTCACATATCAACACACCAAAAATTTTAAAGACTAACCTAAAAGTAAAAAAATAAAAAGTCATATTTTAATTAAATATTTATTGAAACTGCTCTTAAAAAGGAGGAGTTAAATCCAAATAAGAAAGGTAATAGAAAGAATTGAGAGATAGAGAAAAAAGTGTGACAACACAAATAAAAAGAGTTGACCTAGTAGTAATTAATAGTTGAAAGTAATTTATAAAAAGTCTCAATTTTTAATTGATGTCATTATTTTAAGGTAATGAGACATTTAATATTTTATTTATTTGTTTTATAATTATTTATTATTTTATTTATCTATTAATGTTATAATAATATTAGTTCATTGATGTATACCCTAAGAAAATGTTATTTGATAATTATTATAAAGTGATACCGTAATTAATCTCTTTTTGTTATTTAATATATCTATTTACACGCTCACGTATGTTATCTATTGTTAATAATTATTTATTATTTTTTTCTAGACTTTAAATTACCATATATAAAATCATATTAATAATAAAATTTTGGTGAATTTGTTGTTGGAGAGTTACTTAGATATTCAAATAGTATTGAGTATTAGATACACAAAACTTATTTATCGTAAGTAATCACTGTAAAATTAAATTACAATTTTTAAATATAAAATAAAATAAAATATGTACCTATCCTATTCAACAGGTACTCAATCCAATAAGGATCCATTAGTCTCACGATCACAAGATATTTTCATATTCTTCTATTAGAGAAGACATTCATATATTAACGATATCGATGATAATCTCGACAGTTTGATCACATCCTAATACTAAGTATTAACATATTACATCTTACATCCTAATACTCCCTTATACTAAATATTAATAAAATATTTAGGGTGTGTTTGGTTCAACGTTGCAGAACCAAGAATTAGTTGCTTCTTATTTAACGTGATTTTTTTTTATCTTTTAATTAATTTTGGAAACCAAACATGTACTGATTATGCGTTAAAAAATCAATTCTAATATATTCTACATCACTTTGACGTAGAACCAAACATGCACTTAGTATATTAAGTAATATATCACCTTATTATACTTATTTAAGGTAATATATCACATTATTGTTATTATACTTATTTGAGGTAGAATGTTATATTGTTAATATTACTATTTTTGTCATATGGGTTCAAGGACCAGAGAGACCATATAAATATATTTAGTATTCAATGTTGGGCTGATGAAAATAACATGTCTTAAAAAGTTCCAAATCGCCTAGGACAACCAAGAAAGTGGGTGTTAGTATATAATGGGCTCTAAGTCCGTGATGTTCTTTGCCCTGAGTAAAAGACACTTCAAGCTTGTATTTGACTTTTCTTATTTCTTATACTTTTGTAATAAGAGCTTTTTGAGGGTTGGGTTAAATAATTGCTTTGGAGAGTGTGGATGTACTCGGGGTCAAAGGGCATGGGTGTGTTGTCTATGTGTTTCCTTTTGTTTATTTTATTTCTTTATTAATAAAGTGATCCTCATGGGGTTTTTCCCAACAATGGTATCAAGAGCTATGGTTCAGTAGAATTTTTTCTTAGTATGCTCCATGGTTGCAGTGTAGTCTGATCTTCCACATAAGAAAAAATTAATTCCTTGTTGTTAGAGAATCATCCTTGGTTGTTGAATTTGCAAAAGGAAATTTGATGGAAGGATCATTGTTGGTGTTGTGTTGATGCGGTGAATTTGCAGCTGGGTTTGTGGTGGTGCAAGGACTGTAAGTCGTGTTGAATCTACAGTGGAGTTCACGTGTGGCGAGATGCCCCTGGATTTGCAAAGGACATCGCAGTTGGTGCTCGCATGGCCTAGTGAGTGATGTACGATGGAAATTTGATTTGTGTGAGTCACAATTTGCGGCATGTGTTGGAGGAAGTGCTATACGGTTTACAGATCTACTTCAACAAGAGTTAATGGAGGTGCTACGCTAGTAGGTGTTGCGTCTTTGGCAAGGGAGTCAGACGACATGGTGGCTGCGAAGTGCAAATGTTCAATTTGTGGCTTTTCGCAATATTCTGTGGTTTTGGGTCATGGGTTGCATCATGGTTTCGTCGGACAAAGGGTGTATGGTGTTTATGCACGAGCATTGGCTAATATTAAGGCGAGGTGTGTGGTGATTATACACGAACATTAGTTAGCATTGATGCAGGGTGCATGGAAATTCTTGGGATGACTATTTAGAGTGAAAATTATTGGGATGATTTGATTCGAAGTGGAAATTCTTGGGATGGTTTAATTCCAAGTGAAAATTCTTCAAATGGTTTAATTCCAAGTGAAAATTCTTGGGCTGGTTTGATTTCGAGTGGAAATTCTTGGGATGGTTTGATTCCAAGTGGAAATTCTTGGGCTGGTTTGATTTCGAGTGGAAATTCTTGGGATGGTTTGATTCCAAGTGAAAATTTTTGGGATGGTTTGATTCCAAAAGAAAATTCATGGGATAGTTTGATTCCAAGTGGAAATTCTTGGGACGACTTGATTCCAAGTGATACCCCTTATGGTGGAGTATGATTGTTGGTATAGACAATGAAAATGTGTTTATTTTAATCAGGATCGAGAATACTAGGCTAATGAAAATAACATGTCTTGAAAAGTCCCACATCGCCTAAGACAACCAAGGAAGTGAGTGTTAGTGACTATATAATGGACTCTAAGTCCATGATGTTCTTTTGCCCCAGTCAAAAACACTTCAAGCTTGTATTTGACTCTTCTTATTTCTTATACTCTTGTAATAAGAACTTTGTATCTTGTAATAAGAGCTTTATGAGGGTTGAGTTAAATTATTACTTTGAAAAGTGTGGATATACTCGAAATTAAAACGCATGAGTGTGTTGTCTATGTGTTTTCTTGTATTTATTTTATTTCTCTATTAATTATTGTGTATATTCTCCAATAAATATATATTTTTCTCGTATGAATACAAATCCTCTTACTGACTTGAACAGAGTCTTTAGTGAATTTTCTACCTAAAAAATTAGATATTAAGTTTCATTATCATCTTGCCATTTTTATAAAGATTCACCCTCCAAATCCTAATAAGAATAAAATATATTAATAAAATTATAAAGATAATTATATGATATTTGTTCTACTTTTTTATATTTTACTTCTTTGAACATAATAAAAATTAAAATATTAACTTAAATGGATGCATATGCTAAATTTTCAAACCCTTTCTCCGTTGTCATTGCAACAGTATTTTAAGAAACCAGTTGGAGTACAAATATAATTACTAATTCTGTTTCTTTCCAAAAAACAAGTGTTACTTTAACATATTTTTCTGATATGGAACCTCCACTTCTTTTGAAAGAAATGATCACTTTTTATATATCATACCATTCATACGTAAAATTTAAATCACACACAAACATTTATCTTATATCTTACTTAAAATTTTGTAAAAAACAATTCCCTCTCGAAATATAATTAAATTGATAACCAGATAATATAAATAAAAAACTGTTACGATTAATAATATAATTATATTTTTAAATTTATTTTCGAAGTAATATATTAATTTTTAAAAATAATGAACCAATGAAAATTTGTGAATTAAAAATAATTAATATTATAAGTTATTTAATTCGGATAAACGTATTTAGCTTTAAAAAATTTCTTTTGATAATAATAATAATAATAAATTTGAATCATAAAATTATACTATTAATAATAATTCGTACACAAATTTTTATGACAACATGAGTTTAAAATTAATAATTTAAATCAATAATTAATATTAATTATCATTACTTAAATTATTTTACATTAAATTTGTATGTAAATCATAATCAATAACAAAATTTTTTATTTAAAAGGAAATGTATGAATTTAATATTAATATACATTTAAATATTAATTTTAAATTATTAAAACATTTATTATCAAATTATTTTTGAGTATTCAGTTTAAATTATTACAAATTTTAATTTTAGTGCACATTAAAGTATTAAATTGAATAATTTGTATTCAAATAACATATAATTAATGATGTAATTATTGATATTAATAATGGTTAACTTTTTTAATTTCATAAATTTATTAAAAATTAAAATATGTTAAATTTTTAATTAATATTATTTAATTTAATTTAATATAAATTTTATGGAATATGTTACTAAGAAAAATTATTTTTTATTTGATTTTAAATAAAAATATTTAAAATTCAATTTCTAGAAAACAAAATTCGATTGTTTTTTATATAATGACATAAAATTATGACTTACTTGTCAAACTCTGATGTAAATAAAAGACACAATATGTTAAGTTGGAAAAAAATGTTATTAGTAATAAAAAGAATCGGTTTGCTAATACATAAAAGTGTCAATTTGACCCACCTTACAAGATTTGGTTCATACTCACATGAGTCAAGTCCAAAAAGACCCAGATAACCAAAAGATTTTCCATTGAAAAAGTTCACACCTTCCATTTTTGAAAAAAAAAAATATAAGTTATCTTCTATATCTCAAACCTCTCTAGGTTGTTTTTTTGTTTTTTGTTTTGTTTCCTCCATTCACCTCCATCTACCTCCCTTTACCTCCGACGAGGGGCGGACCATAGCATCGACAAGGAGAGCCACGACTTTCCAATAATTTTTTTTTCTATATATTTAAATATATATATATATATATATATATATATATATATATATATATATATTATTTTTTTATTTATATTAATTTAGTTTAAAAAATCTATTTTAAAACTTAAAAATAACGTTTTCCTTTTCTATTATAATTTCTTATACTTCTCTATTTGGTTTCTCTCTCTTTCGTGCTTCCATCTCTTACTCTCCTTTTATTTCCACCTCAACTCTCACCATCAATTTCTTATTATTTTCAAAATTAAATTGCACCACGACAAAAGTGAAGAGTTAAGAAACATTTTAGATCGAACAATTTCTTCTTTTGAGTAAGTTCATTTTTTACTCTTCTTTTTCGAAGCAATATGTTTTTCTCTTATATGTGGCTTTTCTACGCTCTAAGCATATATCTATCTGTTAGAGATTATATAATCATGCTTTAATTGTTGATCAAACTCTTCTTTGTTTAGATAGAACTATTTTAGGCTTTGAAGTTATGTAAGGGAAGAACAAGATTAGGAATCTACTCTAAGGTAAGGAATACTAATTATTTAGAAGTTATTAGTTTTCTAAAAATATTAAGTCTTGATTTTAAGATTTAATTTTGGGTATTCATAATTTTATCTTTTTTTAAATAGGTGAGAGGTGACAAATTTATATTAGAAAAATTATGGTAAAGAGTAAAAGAATTGATTCTTTTCTTAAGATGAAGGCTTGTGATGAAGATGAAAAAAAGGCACCTACGTCATTTAAACTTGAGAAACTTCATGAGAATCCAAAAATTGAAGAAAATGAAAAAACAACTCTTTAAGGTTCCTAAAGTTATATATAATGAATTTAAAAAATGCTTTAGAACGTGATTTGAGGAACCGTCTTCAAATTTGGCAATACCCACCGAATCAAATTTGATGAGATACGAAGATCTTATCTAAAATGGGATCCATATCAAATGCATCTAGAAAATCATCCGTTGTCTGGTAAAGATGATCATCCAAGAAAGTTTCAATACACATGATTTAGCTTATTTCCTTCATGGTTAGAGTATTTGCCATTAAAAGATGTTGCATATTGCTTACCGTGCTAGAAAAAAAATACTATTGATGGATCTACTTATTCACAATGTGGTGATGCTTATAATGCTTACAAAAGCTTGACCTCATTTGAGTTTATACTCATCTTGCATTTGATGAGAGAAATTATGGGGATAATAGATGTTCTTTGTCAAGCATTACAACAACAACCTCAGGATATAGTTAATGTTAGGCGTCTAGTTTGTTCTACAAAAAGACTTATTCAAAACTTGAGAGAAAATGGTTAGGATAAGTTATTAAAAAATGTGACTTCTTTTTGTGAAAAACATGCCTAATTTTTGGGCTTCTTATGTAGTAAGGCAAGGATGCTCTCGTCACCAAAAAGATCATATTACAATGGAGCATTATTTAAGAGTTGAAATATTCTTTGTTACCATTTACAAGAGTTAAAATGTAGATTTAATGACCATGCAATGGAATTATTAATTCTAAGCTCTATTTTGGATCCTAAGGATTTTTATAAAGCTTTTAATATTGATAAAAAAAATTGCACTCTTGTAAACCAATATTATCTCATGGATTTCAATGAGCAAGAGACGATTAATTTGAATTTTCAATTTCAACATTTCATTATTGATGCTCGTCAAGATTCAAATTTGAAGAATTTATCAACAATGCAAGAGTTGTGTACATGTTTGGCAAAAACAAAATGAGTTTGAAGTTTACTACTTGATTGATAGATTACTTTGTCTTATCGTGACTTTTCTAATTTCTATACCTACAACTGAAAGATCTCTTTCTGCAATGAAAATAATCAAAAATAGGTTGAGAAATAAGATAGATGCTGAATTTTTAACAAGCACTATGATAATATATATTGAAAGGGATATTGCAACTAGCTTCAATTCTGATTCAATTATTGAAGATTTTAAGTCATTGAAAGAGTGTAGATGAACACTCTGACTAAAAGTAACTTTTGTTTTTTTTAATATATTATTGTTGATGATAAACTTTATGTTACTCTTTCATATATATTATTATCATATTTTTTGGATTCTATTGTCATGAGTGTTTGTTTTGAATAGAGAAAATGATGTGTGGAAATGAAAACTTTCTTTTTAATTAGAAAAAATAATCTATATATAACAAATATAATTTGGCTCCCTAAAATTTTTGTTCAAGTTCTGTCACTGCCTCCCACCACCTTCCATCATCTTTTTATCCTTTCTCTCTCCCTTTTTCACCATCCCACCTTCCACCCCCATTTTTACCTTTCTTCCTTTGTTCCTTTTTCCCATTGCTTCCTCTTTTAGGATTTTTATGATTCATGGGTGTTGTTCAAACTTAGGTTGGAGTTGGGTGTGTTTGTTGGCAGTGCGTTGATTATTATTACATACTTGAAATTTAAGTTCATGAGAGATGCACATGAGGTGTTTAAGAAGGTTTTTGGTGATACTTAGGAGGATGGAGTAAGATGGGATTGTCCCTTATAGATGGACAGGAAGATGGAAGAAGGTGGTAAGAATTGGAGTGAGAAAAAAAAAAGAAAAAACAAAAAGGGATTTCAAAGATATAAGATAACCCGGATTTTAACACATGCATTTTGCAAATGATGTTAAGTTGATTTAACAAAAAATACCACAATAACTTTATTTAAAAAAATACAATTGAGTAAAAATAAAAAATAGGGACATAAGTAAATAATAAACTTAGAAATTAAATTACTAATTAAACCTTTATAAAATTATACATTAAAATTTTATACAAGAAAAGTAAATTGAATATATATTAATAAAAACTCTTATATTAGACTATAATTGCTATTAGAACATGCTTCCACTATTAAATATAATTATAAAAATTATCATAACATAAGACAAAATATAAATGATAGTACACTAATTAGAATAAATTCAAATATAAATATAGATACAAATTTATAATATCAATATTTTTCATTATAAAAGATCTCAAATATTCACACAAAAACTATATAATTTATGTTCATAACCACATTAATATTCATTGTTAATCTAATTAAATCACATCATCTAATAAATTACATTTGACTTATTAGTGTATAGATTTCAACTCCATGAAATTAGGGTAATTCAATACAACTTTTGAAAATACACTAATTAGAATAAATCTCAAATATAAATACACATACAAATTTATAACACCAAAATTTTTCATTATAAATCATCTTAACCATCACACAAAACTACATCACAATAACATTCATTCTTAATCTAACCAATTCACACCATCTAATAAATTACATTCGACTTATTGGTGTATAAATCTCAAGTGTGTGAAATTAGGTAATTTAACTCAATAAAATATAACGTTTGTCTCATTCAATTTAAAGTAATATTGGTCTATAAATATTAGTCCAATGAAATCAAAATAATATATAAATGTCTTCCAAAAATACTCATACTAAGTATGTCTCTATGGAGACTTGACTAACGTCAAACTGATAATAAATGTGTTAGATTTACCAACTTTAATTTCGTAAGTTAGGATAAGAACATTTAATAAATACTTATAAAAGTGCTACAATAAGTTTTATTAGTTTATCACTATCTAATATCCAAATATATGTGATTTACACAGTCACAAAGTAGGGATATTCCCCTTCATTATTAGTAGGTTATTATTATACTTTATACTAGAAATTACAATCTTGCTTAGCATACCATCTTAAGTATTTGCCTTATGTCATATAAGTTAAAGTATTACCAAAACCAATCAATTTCATACATATAATTGAATTGGGTACTTAAAGTTCATATATGTGATTTACACCGTCACAAAGTAGGGATATTCCCCTTCTTTAATGGGTTATTATTATACTTTATACTACAAATTACAATCTTGTTTAGCATACCATCTTAAGTATTTGACTTATGTCACACACACACACGCACACGCATACACACACACACACACGAGAGAGAAAGAAACACACACACACACACGCGAGAGAGAGAGAGAAACACACACACACGAGAGAGAGAGAGAGAGAGAAAAAATCATGACTTACTTTTTGTAATAGCATATATGTAATCATGACTTACTTTTTAAATATCACCTAGTGTTAAAAAATTGGGACTAAATTGAACAAAATTAATGAATATAGAAATCAAATTGAATATAAAATATTGGCTCTAACACGTGGCACGCTGTTGGGTTGACACGTGGACATTTAAAAAATTTTAAAAATCACGAAGTGACACGTGACAGTCATTCTTCATGATCGTTAATGATTTAAACAGTGTTAGCCAAAAATGACCAAATTGAACAAAATTGATGAAAATTAGGACCTATTTGAGTAAAAAAAACAAAATTAGGACTTATTTGACAAAAGTTGACGAAAATAGGAACCAAAAAGGTATTTTAACCTAATATTAACTATCAAAGATTTAGGTACTTACTATAATTGATTACAAATTAGTCTCATTAGAATTTGTTAAAAAAATAATGAAAAAAATGTTTTAAAAAAGTAGAGAAAAAATAAAAAGGAAAAAAGACTTCAAAAAGAGTGAGAGTTATATATATATATATATATATATATATATATATATATATTTTTTTTAAAATTCTCATGCTTATAATTGATATGTTAATCTTTTATAGTTATACATTTCTATAAATTAATTCTATTGTACCTTTCAATTTGAGTTTAACAAATTATTATAACTCAATTATTTGAATTTAAGTAAAATAAATGTAAAATTTGAATAACTAAAATAACAACTAATTTGACTATTGATCTTGTATTGGGCAGGACTTACACATCTCAGATGGTGTTTGACTTGGACATCTCGGATGGTGTCTGACTTGGACATCTCGACCAAGATGGTCTTAATACATCTTGGCAAAGATATTGTTTCTTGTATTATGTAGGACTTGCACATGTCGAATTGTGTTAGACTTGCACATCTCAACCAAGATGGTCCCAATACATATTGGTCAAAGATATTGTTTCCTATATTGTGTAGGACTTGCATATGTCAGATTGTGTTGGACTTGCACATCTCGACCAAGATGGTCCCAATACATCTTAGTCAAAGATATGATTATTTCCCAAATTCCTTCCTTTTTTTTCCTATGAAAGGTCTGATACCTCACAAGCAAGGTGTGTACATCTCGACGAATAACTTGGTGAGCTTTAGATACAAGGCCTAATACATCTTAGCCAAGGTAACCAGATACATGTCAGCCAAGAAAACTAAGGGTATGAAACGAGAACATCTTAGACAAGGACATGCTAGCTTCGACAAAATAATAATATGCATAATTAACGTTACAACAATTAGTAGAGAACATTCATTAACATTTGTTAAGGGATATAAACGTTCGTAGAGGTAATTAATAAGAGCCAGATATATAAAAATGACTCAGTATCATGGAAAATGTATCTTAATCTTCATATTATCGTTATACTTATCATATACTCATTATCCTTGACTTGATCATGAGAGTACATACATGTACCCCACCTCCACCCTCACTTCAAGGAAAAAGTACTTCTAGAATGTTGTAGGAATTCGTAAAGTAAAAGATCAAGACCTTTTGAAAACTACTCACTTCCATATAAAAATAAATCTTATATCACATGGTCTTATGAAATAAATATGTTCTTCTTTATTTACATATTTTCCATTCTCCTAGCTATTCTTCTTATTTTCCTTGTTTTTTTATTTAAACTCTTTTATTCGATATACATATAAACACCCTCGAACGATTGTTATGTGAAGTTTAGATATAATAATACATGTAGAATAAATAAAATATACATTAAACTTTCTCTTATTTTTAATATTTTAATAAAATTTTACTTAAATAAACACATATCAAGCATATGAATTATCCTGACATATCATTAATACTTAATTATCTGATTATTTATTGGTTAAAATACCTTTTTGGTCCCAATTTTCGTCAAGTTTTTTCAAATAAGTCCTAATTTTGGTTTCGTGTTCAAATAAGTCCTAATTTTCGTCAATTTTGTTCAATTGGGTCATTTTTTCCTAACAATGTTTAAATCATTAACGAGCATGAACAATGACTTCCATGTGTCATTTTGTGGTTTTTTTGAATTTTTATTTTTATTTTTATTTTTATTATTTTTAATTTTTTTTAAATTTGTTTAAATGTACACGTGTCAACCCAATAGCGTGCCACATGTCACTTCGTGTTTTTTTTTTAATTTTTTTAATTTTTTTGATTTTTTATAATTTTTTTTTTATTTTCTTTGTTTT
>Ga0214544_1002555_pt1 | contig 38169 bp, 12 predicted proteins | sample CNSS3metaG_FD_160074 | JGI IMG/M metagenome (GOLD analysis project Ga0214544, IMG submission 160074) | Root nodule microbial communities from cowpea collected in UCLA plant growth center, Los Angeles, California, USA - CNSS3 | ecosystem: Host-associated > Plants > Roots > Nodule | place: USA...
TTTTTTATTTTATTAAATTAATAATAATATTAAAAAAAAAAAAAAAAAAAAAAAACTTATCTGATATATCTAATAAAAGAAGTTTTAGATTTTGTATCGACCTTGAAATGAAGTTGAAGAACTAAAATAGTTATTTGAAATTTCAAATTAATATCATTGTTTTTAAATCATAGAGACTTCAATTTATCTTATTCAACAATTAAGAGAACTAAAATTAATTTTATCCTAAAAAAGAAAGAACATTACTCTGAGCATGGATGCTACTTCTTCCTTGGTGATGCACCCTGATCGATCTGTGTCATACATCTGTTGTTAAAGAAATTAGTGAGGCAAATTAGTAGTAAGTTATTTTATTTTCTTATTATAAGTAAAATAAAAGTCATATTAAGGATCCGTTATTTTTTATAGCATGAGTGAAAATTTTGTTACACTGATTCATAAATTCTATTAAATCTTAATAACAATTACACTCTTTTTACTCTCCTAGATAAATTCTTGATATTATTAGATTGATAGAAAAGTGAACAACAACAACAGTTTCAAAGAGATTCGAATTTATTTGAATTGTTTTTCATAAATATTCAAAACAACATATTAAACTCGTATATTTATCTGTAGTTATGATCATGTGATATTAAGTTATGTATAAACTTGCTTCTTAAGATATATCAAAGCTATGATTGATTTTGTGAGATTGATTAGGTACATAGTCGCTAAGTAATAATTTATATTTTTAAATATATTAGTAAAAATACATAATATGTGTATTTACTTTGTTTTTTTGATATGATAATAAAAGATTATAAAATTATAGTCATAAAAGTAAATAAAAATAATTTTTATAATTTTATCGTGGATAGATAATGTTATTATTGTAGATAGTTGTTTTAGTTTAAAATATAGTTAAATTAAAAAAAAAACATAAAATAAAAAAAATAAATTTATAAAAATATCATTTAAAAAGTAAAATTGTTAAGATAATTCTTTTAGTTTGAGAAAAAACTGTAATCTATTAAAGTATAAAATTAAAAAAAAAAATACATACATGAAAAAAGAGAATCCATTATATATAATGGTATAAATAATTATAAGTAAAGTGTAATTTTATTTATTTATTTTATAGGTAACCTTTTTATTATAAAAAGTTATTGTAATTTAAAAAAAAAAAATAATTAAGATTAAAAAATAAAAAAAAAGAAAACCCGTTAAATTTTAAAAAAATGTACTTAAATAATAAAACTGTAACATAATTATTTTAATTTTAAAAATTAATTACTTAAAAGATAAAATTAGAAAAAAAATATTGTACATACGACATTTATATAGAATAGAATAGATATTTGTTTGTGTTCGTGTTGAGAGTGAAAAGGCAAACCTGGAAGCACAAACGAAGAGCATCATCTCCTTTGGAGTTTTTGAAGCTGGAAAAGCCACAAAGAATCTCTCTCATGTCAACTGTTCCATCACGGTTGTTGTCAAACAAGTCAAATATTCGTGGTGCTAGAGGGACCAGTGATGGCCTATTCATGGCTTTCAGCACCTCTTCAAACTCACTTAGAGTGGCACTGTCTCCACTCACACATCTGTTAACAACACCCAACAACATTTTCTTTTTCACTCCATAACTGTCAAAAACAACTACTGCAAAATGCACTTTACACTTTAACTCTACTCAAAACTATTGATGAAAGTTTATTGTGTTGGCTTTCTAAGTGAAACTGAAATTACTTCTAGGAAATGGAATCTAATACATAATATACATTGCTGTGAGTTCTTAAATTTGATCTTTAACTTTGAGTACTTACATTTTCTTAAAATTAATCCGGAGATTTTCAATTTCCTCTTCTGTGAGATCATGTGTTCCCACCAAAGATTTCAGCTTTTTGGTTCTGAGGAAGATTGTGGAGCTCCAAACACTAGCAATTGCAGCTGCACGCAGTTTGCGTCTTGCGTTGAAGCTCTGCAATCTTGAGACAATCTCAGGGTCCATTGCATCATCCTTGGCCTTGTCACCTACCACCCATGGATGACTCAGAAGCTGTTCCAACACATAATGTGAGTGTGAGGGGGTTATTGTTCTCTCTAACAATTTGAATTCAAATTCAACAAATATTAACACTGATAAGTAGTCATCAGTGTTTAGGAGTGTTAGTAGAACATTCTGTAGCACACTTTCTCTAACGTACAATTTATTGATTGAAATTTTATTAGAAACTACAAAAACTAAGATGTGAGCTTGTCAGATAACAAATAGAACCAACAAAAATTTGTTATTTACAATAAATTTCTGCCAATAATAAAAAATGTGTTCCAAAGGATGTGTTTGCGTTACTTTAATCCTAACTCAATCTTATAAAATCAACTACTAATGTGAAGTTTGCACTCATTTATGTATTGTGAATTCATAACGGCTCAACAGTTCCAACAAACAACAAATCTCGTTATGATAAACTTGAGTTGACTATGTAAATGTGAGATTTGCACTATTAAAATACTATGAGTTCATCTTATCTCTAATCAATATAAGATCTATAATTGTTCCTAACACTCTTATATTTTTTCTCAAGAATTCTTTAAGATGCATAACTTAAGGTTATTTAAGAGAAAAATTAAAGACTTGACAGAAATTGAGCTTTTTGTGATAATTTTTATACTACACGACTTTTTTCAAAGTAGATATTCTTCGTTTCATGCACCAACACAAGGAAGAAAAATATGGCTCAATTGAAGTGATTAATGAAGTTGGTAAGAGTGTACAATACATCTTGAGCACTAGGTCTCCTGCTAGGATCTACTGTCAGAAGATCTGAAATTAATTGCTTTGCTGATTGAGTAATGCCCTTCCATGTCTTCTCATAGAAACTGAAATTCCCCTGTTTCAAAGTATTTGATTTGGTAAGCAAGAACATTATAGAACTGTCACTTGACGAACAAAAGGAAATGATAGTCTTGCAGTAATTTAACAAGACACTATACCTTTACCCTGGTCATTGGATCAGACAAAATGCACAGGCACAGTGAATTGCAAATGATGTATTTTTATGTATTTACCACTTTAATGTGAAAATGGTATGTACTATGTCAAACACATGAAGTGGAGCCAAAATGGATTATGTATTTAAGTAAAAGTCACATTTTGATTCATTGCTAATTTCTTTCTCTGCCGGTGTTACTTACATTCATTATCATTTGTTGTTTCTGGCGATTAGACTGAGCAATGAAAGGTGGATACCTGCAAAATATGTAATTGATGAAGCATAGAAGGAAAGATTATAGTGATGCATAGAACAATTGATGAACATAATGCATGTCTTGGAAAGTCATTGAATTGAGGAAAATCATGTCAAATTTGCTAAATAATATGTAAGAACTATAACTACTGTCTTCTTACTTCTCAAGGAACAATGAAAAGTTACACTGGCATGGTGAGACCAAACATGCTAATAATGTGCAAAAAGCCAAAGTTGAGTGGTGATGTTAATTTCTATTGAAATCTCATCCAATTATAAGGTGATATACCATATTTTATTTCAATATCTACAACTGAATGAAGACTTTCCCTATTTGGCATAATATGTGCTGCAATTGCACATGGGTAGATGGAGACAGACACAACATGAACATGTGAGGGAAAAAACAAAGTCAACATACCCAGAGAGTAAGATGTATAGAATCACCCCAAGAGACCACATGTCACTCTTGGTAGTTATCTTTCCTTGAGAAAGAGCCTCTGGTGAGACATAATCGATGGATCCAAACAAACCAACAACTGGGTCGGTGAATTCTTCAACAGAACTCAAACCAAAGTCCATGATCTTAAGAGGAGAATCCCTCCTCACATCCAAGAAAAGACAGTTCTCAGGCTTCAAGTCTCTGTGCACAATGTTAGCTCTATGAATAGCCTCCAATCCTGAAGCTATCTGGCGAACCACACCTGCAGCTTCAGTCTCTGAGTACCTGTCATTGATTCAAACATGTTCCATTCAACAATGTTTCTATGTTTCTATATCATACACACTACACTTCAGTGTTACATGTAATAACTAAGTGAGATTTTCAGAACATTTTAAAGGGCTTGAATCCTTCAGAGATAGTACCTATCTTGTGCTACAATCCTATCAAACAGTTCCCCACCAGAACACAGCTCCAACACAAGGTGCACTCCATTTGAGTCCTCATACACATCATAGAGGTCAATCACATTAGGGTGTGGTGAAACGTTTTCCACTATTCTCCTCATCACAAGAATCTCATTGGTGAGCAAGGCATCTGAGACCGAGACCTGTCTCAAAGAGGGGAACCCCATCATAGCACCCTTTGCTTTTGCAAACCCAGAAGGGTGGTTGGAGTTTGAGGCAGTGCCTGATCTTCTCAGGGTTTTGATGGCCACATGGCTTTTTGTGTCACTGCTTGATTTTCTTGTGCCTTTTCTGACAACAGAAAATCCACCTCTGCCTAGAACATCTGAGACTTCATACTCATCCGAGAGTGTTCTTGCTTCATGCCCCATGCTGTTGTGGTGCACACAAAGTGTTTGAAACTTGAAGACTCAGAAAATTTGCAGGGACAATAAGGAATTGGTTTGCAACAAAACATTGTTAACTCAATGATAGGAGGAGCCTTCAAAACGCGTGTTGAAACGGTTGAGAGTGACATCATAACCTGTAAGAGTTTGTGCATTAGTTTATGGCATAAAAAATGATGCAAATTGGGATAGGTACAAGAGAAAAAACAATGTGGCTGGTGGAAGGTATTTGGGAAGGGACAAAGACAGAGTCAACTGCTAGCACTATGTTCTATGTTTAATGTTTCCATGTTCACCGTTTAGCCACTTTGAGATTAAAACTGTGTCAAGATCAAGAGTAAAACAAAACAAAAGAACTAGGATGACTCACTTGGATTTTATCTCAACACTCTCTTTAAACTAATCCATATCATGATATTAATTATTTGTTAGAAATAATGCAAGTATGATTATAAGTTTCTAGTTCAGTACAATTAACCATATTAAACACCATATAAGAAAAGAAAAAGAAAAATAACATACAAGAAAAAAAGAAACCTAAAAATTTCATGCTTCAAAATTTTATATTAAAAGTAGTGTCAAATCCGATGCATAAGTTACACTCAAATCTTAATATAATCTCTTTTCTTTCTTAATGATCTTAAAGTTAACATATATTTTTAATTCTTGAAAAACTTGTTTATAATCTCTTATATATTTTTCTTGACTTTTAATCCGTGAAATATTAGTAGTTTTTCATTTATCATTATGTTTGTACTTTCAAGTGAATTAAAAAAAAAATACTTTTTTAATATTTTTTATCATATGAACCAACATAATTTTTATTATACGAAAATATAAATAATGTAATAGGAGGAACCAAATACAAAATAAATAAAAAGGTTTGGAACCATGAACTAAGAAAAAAAAAGTGATCAAATACTAAATGTAAAATTTGTAATTGTGATCTTTTTAGGTTCCAATAAAATTATAAACTAGACATTTGAGCTGATTCAAGGATTATTCAACCTTATAATGGTCACCCATTCAAAGATATAATATAATCAAGTGATTAATTTTATATCATTGCTTACAAAGCAAAAGAGTTATTAAGAAAAGCAAAAATATAATTAATTAAACATATTTTTTTATAAAGTAAATTATTAAATGAGCTTTTTTATGGCTTTGAGTTAAAAATTTGGCTACTTTTGTGAGATGGAACTTATACAAGTCATAAATATGGAAAGAAAAAGCCTAAAATAAATAAATAAGGTTAAATCATCCTAGAGGTCCCCCTTCTTATAAGGAAACCTAGGTTCTTTATTTTTATTTGATTCAATTAAGCTTTTATTTTGAAAAATTCGTTACAATTATGTCATTTTCATTAGTAGTACACTAAAGGTGTTAACTATGTGTCACATGTCAACACATGATTTTTTTGTTTTTTTGTTTTTTGTTTTTTGTTTTTTTATATTATTTTTAAAAATAAAAAATTGTCACGTATCAATCTGACGTTGTGCCACGTGATAGAGACAATGTGATGTGGCAGTACTATTGGATGTGAAAAGTCTCACTAGTCCACATATTTGTTATTTTGTCTCAATTTAGTCCCAATTTTTTTAAAACTGAATCAATTTCATCCATATACCAAATTTAATTTTTATATAAATTTTACATTGGTATTTTTATTATAATTGATATGTTTAACAAAATTAAGTTTATTTAAATGTATATTTTGCATTGAATTTTATTTAAATTTTGTTTTAAATATTTATATATTTACAATTTATAGATAAATGTTAGAGTTGTTTTTAAAATAAAAACTTTATAAACTCAAATATAAAATTTTAAAACAATTTTATAAAAATTTAAAATAAATCTATTTATTTAAAATTTTACAATTCAATTTATAAACTTGTTATTTTTAAACCAACTCTAATATCTATCTATAAATTATTAATATATAAATATTTGAAACAATATTTAAATAAAGAAGTTCGATGTAAAATAAAAACTTAATCTTGTTAGAACTATCATTGTGACATTTATATATAGGTAAAATTTTGTCTCAATTTGAATAGGGATCGAGATTGATTAAGTTTTAAAAAAAAATGAGACTAAATTGAGACAATATAATAAATACAGGGACTACATGGAGACTTCTCACATCCAATAGTGACATGTGGCACTGTCACTGCCACATCATCTCTATCACGTGACACAACGTCAGATTTTGACACATGACAATTTTTTTTTAAATAATTATAAAAAAATTGAAAAAAAAATCACGTTCTGACACATGATACATAGTTAACACCGTTAGTGTACTACTAATAAAAAAGACTTAATCACAATATAGTTTTAAAATAAAAATCCAATTGAATCAAATAAAAAGAAAGGGACTTATTTAAGATTTCGTTACTTGGGACCTCTAAAATATTTAACCGATAAATAAAAAACTAATGCTTTCCTACATTATCTCTTTTGTAAACTAATTAAATACCTTAACTTTTACTTTTTATCTTTGATCCTGAGATTTTACTTTTTTAAAAACAAATAACTTCATCCTAACCTATTCTTAAATTTATTAACCTCTGCCTGTAAACGAACCCCTGAATTTGAATTTTATCATTAGATTACATTATTTTAATAGATATTCTATTATATTAAATTGGGGTTAAATTAGTATTGAGAAGAAGTCCAAATCGTTTATTTATTTTAAATCGAAATTGTTTATTAGTTGCTTTTTCGAACATTAAAAAACAATAAACTTTAGACGTTTAAAAAAATGAATACAGACTCTGCGATTACTTTTCGTTGTATTCTATTTCTATTTGTTATTAGATCATATTTTTTATTAATTTTGAATATGAAAAAATCAATTGCAAAATGGGGACAGTAAATAAATGATATTTAAGATAATAAATTATTGGACTTTTTTTTTTTCAAGTAGTAAAATAACTTTAACTTGATAAAAAAAACCTAATTAATAAATCCTAAAAAAATTAAAGTTTAAATTAATTATAGCGTTGATATTTAAAAAAATTTAAAGTTGATGACATTGAAAAAAATCATTACTTTTGATATTTAATATTTATATTCAACAAATATTTTTATATTTTAGTTTCTAAATTATTATTATTATTATTTCTAAATTTTTCTAGAGAAGTTTAAAATTATGAAAAAATTTTACTACCAACATTGTTCATAAACTTCATTTATTTTCAGAGTTGGTGTAGCATTGTATTTTGTTTGATGTTGAGCAAGAGTTAATGGATCAACATAGATCCTTTGTGTGGATTCTCGTCAAAACCTTTTCCTTGGATCGTTCTTCTAGCATTCGTCCTTTTTCTACCTCTTCATAGATTCTTCTCCAATCAACTAAGCCTTTAGTTTTACCTCCATTGGAATCTTCAACTTAATTATTGTAGATAGAGAACGATTCACCTGAAAATATGTCGTGCTCACAACTTCACCTAATATCATCTATTTAAGCCAAAATGAAACAACATGCTCTTTGTTCTCTCCAAGAAGGTTTTTGTTCATCCTTGCAACAACTTCATTATGTTGGGGAGTATGACAAATAATCAACTGCTTCACAATGGATTTATCTTTATAGAAGTTGTTAAATTCGTTAGAGCATAATTACAAATTGTTTGTCCTTAGATGATGGTTCATCTTGGTTTGGTTAAGCACTAGGAGCATCTAATGGTTAAACTTATCACAAGCTTTGATTTTTGTTTGATCATGAATAACCAAGTAAATCTTGAATAATTATTAATGATAAAGAGAAAACACATTATAAAATTCGTTACGGTAGTAAGTAGGTACTTCAAACGTGTACCTGCAAGTAATAAGTAACAAATAATTTAATACATGCTTATAAATCAGAGACATGTATCATCATACCCTTATCGACAAGTATCCATTACCCAATTAAAATTATGAGGGTAGAGTGTTCCTGACGCGTTAATGATTGGATTAAAATTCGGAGAAGAAAGAATTGAATGTTTTGCAAGTGAAAGTATTTGGGTTCTCCAACTTAAACCAAAACATTGAGTTTTATTTCTATGAGCTTTGTTTTGTTTACCATCCATAAGCCATGCCAAAGTGCCATTCGCAGGCCTAGGTCAGCCTGTCCCATCGTCGGTTCGAGTTGACTCGTCTCGATTGCAGGTCTAGATCGTGGGCTTAGTCTAGTTCGTCTAGATCGTCGACTTAGGTCAGGCAGTCTCGATCGCCAGCTCGAGTCGTCTCGATCGTCGGCCTGGGCCATCTCGACCATAAGCTTGGGTTGACCCGTTTGAGCTGTTAGCTCGAGCCGACCTGTCTCTATTGTCAGACCTGGCTGGCCCATCTCGACTGTCAACCCGGGCTGAACTATCTCGATCGCCAACCCGTGTTGACCCTTCTCGATCGTTAACTCGGGCTGCCCCATCTCAGCCATAGGATCACATCGAAAAATCTTGCTCATTAGCTTGGGTGGACCCTTATTGGTTGTTGAGCCAACCTGGCTTGTCTCGACTATGGGCCCGGGTCAATATGTCTTTGTCGTCCGCTTGGGTTACCCTTCTTGGTCATCAGCCTGTCTTGGCCATTAGCTTGGGCCGGTCCGGTCAGATTCTTAGATTGGATCATCTCATCCATTGACTCGGCCCAACCTATCTCGTCTGTCAGCTCGGCCGAGCCTTTCTTGGATGTCTATCTGGGACGACCTATTTTGGGCTTCGGCCCAGGCTGACTCGTTTTGGTATTTGGTCCATAACCAGTCTTGACCTTCCGTCTGGATCGGCCTGAGACAACTAGACTCAATTTTTGACTCAAACTCAAAATATTGCTTTTAAGAATTAGTTAAAGTATTTTATTGAGTTAAACCCACCTTGACTTTGGTCATAACCCACTTGAGAGGGATCTTTGAGGGCTAGAGCTTTTTTTTGGCCCTTCATTTAGGCCCCTTCAAAGGGAACTTAACAAAGAGTTAGTTAGTGTTGGCCCATGGGCCATTAGCCAAATTGACACTTCTATTCATAAAGTGATATTGTACATAAGTGCACACCATAATTATAAAAGATAGACTTATATTACACACATCTTATTTATTTATTTATTTATTATTATTATTATTATTATTTCCTAATAAATTTTCAACTTTATTGTTATTCTTACCCAAAGTAGCCTAGTCCATCGACATTGTATGGAAAGGATTCACGTAAGTCGTGGTAGTTGGAATTATGAACATAACTATAATAGTTATTGTCAGATTAATCGAAGGTGATCCATCAAGAAGGACATTATTGATGTGTCTTGGCCTTTAAAGTTATTGTATTATTCTGGGTACCATGGTCCATTGCATTCCAAAAAAAGTGGCTTGAGTGATTGCATTAAATTGCCCAATAAAAGGATATGTCATCTATTTATTTGTTATATACATATTTATTATGTTACATTCAAAAGGAAAAGAAATACAAAATACGAAGGAAGTGAGAAAATTCACCACATTTACCGTAAAAGAATATGAAACAAAACTTAATAGTTATATTTACATATAAAATTTTCCTTTTATTTTATTCTCATTTTTAAGTAAGCAAATGTAAATTATTACTAGTTAAGATAAATGAGCTCTAAAATTGCAAACAATAATAATTCAAGTGCATTTCATCTTGAATATAAATTTATTCATTTAAATCTCCATGATAAAACCAACAATTACAATTTCATTTAAATGAGATAACTTTATTATAGTTATTATCAGATATAATTACTTATTTGGTACTCCAATTTTTTTGGTTAAGTTCAATTTCGTCCTCATACTTTTGGTTTGTTCAATTTAGTACTTCAATTATTTAAAAAGATTCAATTTGGTCATCTCCGTTAAGTTGGAGTTAACATCGTGTCCGTACAGAACATGTGTCAAGCCATGCAATTTTTAATTTTTTTAATTTTTTTTGTAAAAATTTATAAACTGTCATGTGTCAATTTACAGTCGTACCACGTGGCAACTTAATATCATGACACGTGGCAACGATAATAGTTGTTTTCAATTTAGTCATTTATTTAAATTTTTGGTTTAATTTAGTACCCAATTTTTTAAAATGATCTAATTTCGTCCTATCCAATTTGAGACCAAATTAGTAAATAAGCTTAATTACAACTTATATATACATGGTACCATAACTTTTTCTAATATATACATCAAATCATTTCACCTAAATACTTAAATTATTTTATTTTTTACATTTTTTACCTTTATAATTTTTTACACATGAAATTTTTTATACTTGTAAAAAATAGAATAATTTGAATATTTATGTATAGTGATTTGATGTATAAATTCAAAACAATTATTTTAACATATATATATATATATATATATATATATATATATATATATATATATATATATATATATATATATATATATATATATATATATATATATCTATATATATATATATAAGTTATAATTAAACTTAGTTACTAATTTGGTCTCAAATTGGAAAGGACGAGATTAGATCATTTTAAAAAATTGGGTACTAAATTGAACCAAAAATTTAAATAGAGGACTAAATTGAAAACAACTATTATCACTGCCACGTGTCATGATTGTAAGCTGCCACGTGGCATGATGGTAAACTGACACGTGACAGTTTTTAAATTTTAAAAAAAAAAATAAAAAATTCATGGATTGACATGTGTCCTGTATGTACACAGTGCTAACTTCAACTTAACGGAGATGATCAAATTGAATTTTTTTAGATAATTAGGATACTAAATTGAAAAAACCAAAAGTATGGGGACCAAATTGAACTTAACCAAAAAATTGGAGTACCAAATCAATAATTATACCTTATTATTATTATTATTTATTTACTTTTAGAGAAAGAAAAGAAAAGAAAAATAAAACACTATCAACTTACCATTCATACTAATTTTTCGCACGCATGTGTCAAACTAATTTTCTTTCTACTTCAGTAAAAGGTAATAAAACACATTTTGTAAATATTAAATTAATAAATAAATGAAAGCATATACTAAAAGAATCTAGAATTAGTATAAAAGAATACATATGTACATTATAAATAATTATCATAATATACGTAACTTAGAATTACGTTCATATATATATATATATATATATATATATATATATATATATATATATATATAAAAGAAAATAGAGTTAGAGATATTTTACATAATAATATAAAATAAGGAAGTAAAATAAATAAGACGGATTAGAGATACCTCACACAATAAAATAGTATAAAAAAATAAGTAAAAAAAATAAGGTGGAATTAGGGCATCTCACAATAAAATAATAAAAATATAAATATAAGAATGATAGATGTATCTTTCCTTTATCTTAATATTTCTCTCCGAAAATTTTTGATATAGAGTAACTTCAAAACTTACCTACCTTTCAATTTTGTTTGTTTAATATTCTTTTCTTTCTTTCACGATTGCATTGGCACTGGTATTTATACCAGTGTATGTTATATGTTAGAAGCTGTAATTAATTCTCACATTAATTATGATTTATTGTAATAAATATTTAATATTTATTAAAATATATATTAATTATAATATTATAATATTCATAACTTATAATACATATGATTCATAATTAATATATATTTATTATAATATATATATATATTACAAGAATTCAAGCAATTAGAGTCGAAATATTAACGTCGGTTTTATCCTGCAAGTTATTAGAGTAAAAACTAACGACGGCTAAAAGTCACAAAATAAAATGATAAGTTTAACGTAGGCTATGCGACTCTTGATAATCACCCTTAGCGTCCCACAAGGGACACTAGTTACTCAGTATTAAAAAAAACGTATTAAAAAAAAGATAAATTTTAGAGCAACGGTTATGAGACACAATTGTATTTTAGACTAGCGTCGCTCAAGGGACGCTTTGATCTTATTTTGTATAAGTAATGAAAAAGAATAAATTAAATCACAATCGGTAGCATCAGTTAGCCGACGTAAGTTAGAAAAATAAAAAAAGGAAAAATAATTTTGTGGAGATGGCTTAGAGTAAAGTAAAAAATAATTATTATTAAAGAATAGAGTGGGTTGACGGACAGTCTTATCTTATTTTTAATGGAAAAATAGATTAAGATAGTAGGGAGGGCTAAAGGACGCAATCAGTAGCGTGAGCTAGACGATGCAATTTAATAAAAATAAAATTAAAAATTAATTTTGCGGAGATTACTTGGCTTAACTTTAAAAAAAAAATATTATTTTTTAGAAGGGAGAGTGGGTTGGCTGACGCTTAAAGAAGTAGGTGAAAAGTTGAGATAAATTTTAACTTTACCAATTGCCTCATTTTCACTTTACCAAAATTTAACTCTTCGCTTTCATTCTCGCGTGCAGAGACTTCCTTTCTCTCCATTCTCATTTTGCTTCCTCTGCTTTCTCATTTTCAATCCCTCCACTCAGAAATTTTCGGTCTCCTCTTTAATTTGCGCTCAACGGAAAACTATTTCGGCCCTTGTGAGTTGTGGTTACTGAAGAGCGGGGGGATCGACCTGAAGAGGTGGTGGAGCTGTCGACTGTTGGGCTCGGAAGACGTGGTGGGTTCATATTCGTGTTCTCTCCGGTGTTTCTTTGGTGCTGAAGGAGGTGGGTAGTGGGCACCGAAAGGGAGATGGTGGCTTCGATATTTTTCTCGCATTCTCTATGAAAAGAGGTAGTGAGTTCTAATCCCTCATATTTGAATATATTTATCATTTGAAGAAATTGGTTTCCCAATTGATTGAATAACGGTTTCCGAAATGTTTGGCTGCTATTTTGCCGATTGAAGGTGAGGTGGTGGGAGGCCAACTGAAAAAAAGGGGTTGTTTGTAGTGTCGAGGTGGTGGCCCTGTAGTGTTGGAGTGTTGGTGGTGTAGACCGCAAGGGTGAGGGGTTCTATTAATTCATCGGTATTCTATTAATATTTGTTTTGCCACATTTGGATATATGATGTATGTTTGAATGTTTTAAGTGTGTTTGCTACATGAGATAGTGAAAAATTTAACGATGCATTCTGCTATATTCTTCTTAGTAGTATGATGAATCTAATTTATTTTACTGGTATGTGGCCAAATCATAAGTTGTTGATAATTTGATTTGTGAATGAAGCATTCAATATATATATATATATATATATATATATATATGTGTGTGTGTGTGTGTGTGTGTGTGTGTGTGTGTGTGTGTGTGTGTGTGTGTGTGTGTGTGTGTGTGTGCATAATGGCTTTGAATATGTGCAGGAATGGTTATTGCTTAAACAAATATCAGAATCATTCACAAATCATTCTCTCTGTCAGCTTCACAAACCACTTAGGTGAGTCACTATAAACTAATACAAAAGATACTCTTTTTGTTGTTGTTAGTTTGCATCCTGTAATCTTTATTTTTGAAAGAAGGGTTATGTTTTTGTAATTAATGCTCATGTGAATCTGTACTATTATATGCTTCCTAATTTGATATTTATGACTCAATGAAGGATGAATGTAGTTTAATTAACTACTGATTCTAATTAAAATGACTTCTGAATGGATAACTGAGATTATATTGATTATGTAATAGTGATCATGCTTGCAGGTAAAATTTGGGTTGAGAAAAAAATAAATTGTACTTGCCGTGAGTAGCTATAGTAGCGTCGTCCAGCCCTTGCAATTTGCGTCGGCTAACCCACGCATCATTTAATAATTTAAATTTTTAAGCGTCCCCTAGCCCATGCATTCAAAATGCATTTTTAATTATTATCTACTATTACCGTCAGCTAGTCCACACATCATTTAATATAAAGCGTCCGTTAACCCACACACTAAATGACCATTTTAAATTATTATTTGCTATTATCGTCGTATGGCCCACACTAATAGCGTCCCTTGGCCAACGCTAAGCTGATTTAACCAAACATATTTGTGTCACCGGGACGACGTTATTACATTGCAATTTGCGTCTGTTGGCCGACACATCTAAATTAGCCTCCAAGGTTTTATCGTGGTTAGCAAGCCTACACTGAACCGACAATAATTATAAATTTGTGTCGACTTTGGCTTATTAGTGTCGGATTTTGGCCGACGCTATTTACCTAAATTCTTGTAGTGATAATATTAACTGAAAATTTATTTATAAATTTTATAACTAATATATATTTAATAATATTATTATTACTATTATATATATATATATATATATATATATATTACTTGCAATAAAAAATATATGTAAAAATAATATAATTCTAATATGTATATTGAGGGTAATTACATTGTAATGTTTTTGGATGTTACACCTACACCGAAATAAGTTACTAAGTTCTCATAGAATGGTGGAAGAGAGGCTATCAAAACTATAGTAGCATCTTCATCTTCTACTTTCACACTGATATTTTGGATTTCCATCAAAAATAGAATTGAGCTCATTAACGTGAGTCTTTAGTGGTGTACGTACCTTCATACGTAGTCTAAAAAAGTATTCTCTTTAACAATGATTTATTGTCGATGGACTTTGTCTTGAAAAGTTTCTTTAACTTCAATCATAATGTGGTTGAGGTCTTCTCCTCTGTAATATGATAATGAGTTTCATCACTAGTGCATAAAAGGGTTTTAATCACGATTATTTTAGACATTAGACTTCGATTATTGAACTGAAACATATACAAACAAAGTAAAAAAGGTGGCTTTTTGGCCTCGGTTATAAACCGAAGCACCAAGTTTCACATTATGCTTCAGTTCAAAAACAACATAAGCCTAATACCTTTTCTGGTTTAAAAACATAAATAAAATAAAAAAGGGGAATAAGCCTCGATTCCTATAATAACCGAGGTCTATTCCCCTTCTGATTTGAAAAATAATTTGGATACAATGTAACAGTACCTGGACACCAATGATAGCAAAAAAGAAATCCAAACTTTACCAACAAAGAACCCAAGGAACACACGAACAACACTAAAAATGCAAAAAAAAGAAACGATAAAAACACTAGCCACTTCGATGTTGAGTGGCAGCTGACAGAGAATGGAGGTCCTCACGATGCAACAACACCTACACACCAATGGCAATAAACAAAAACCCTAACTTTACAAATAAATAGCACAGGGAACACACAAACACTAAAAACGCAAAAAAAAAAAAATAAAAAACAAAAACAAAAAACAAAAAAAAAAAAAAAAGAAAAAAAAAGAAAAACTAAAAAGAACACTTACCACTTCGACGTTGAGCGGTGGCACAACGAAGAATGGAGGTCCTCACGAACTATTTTAGCAACAGTGACGGAGAGTGAAGACCTCTTGGGCGACGACTTTCACAACGAAGACGAAGATGGAGAAAGAAGAAGAAGAAATTGTGTTTCACAAAGAAGAAGACTTGTGCAATTTTTGCAAAATTTAATTCTAAACAAAGTTTTAGGCCCCAGTTATTAGAAAAATCAAAGCATAAAAGGTGTATAGGCTTTAATTTTATTAATAACTAAAGCCTATACATTTGTGCTAAAATAAAATAATTTAAAAAAAGAGTGGTAATTTTGAAATTTTTGCAAATTTATTGGCTTCAATTCTGCAACAACCGAAACATATAAGGTTTATAGGCCTCAATTTTATAGCAACCAAAGCCTATACATCTGCTCTAAAATAAAATAATTACAAAAAACGAAAAATTTGAAATTTTCGCGAACTTATAGGTTTGGATTCCTTAGCAACCGAAGCATATAATTGAATATGATTCAATTACACCAACAACTAAGACTTATAAGTTCATGAAAACTTAAAAATTGTCACCACATTTTTATATATTTCATTTGCTTTAAAATAGAAACATATCATCGGGGATAAAAAGTCAAAACTGCACTAATACATCTATCAAAAAGGATAATCAAATGAGTATTTTCTTCATACTACTCTAAAATGTGTCTCTCTAAGTGCAATATACTTATAGAAAACAATGTCTGCACCTTGTTCCTTGATCAAAACCCTCGTCTTAATTTTTCATGGGTCAAAATTATTATTCTCATTGAGCTTTTCTATCATAAAATTCATACATGCATCAATATTTATTACATAAAATAATTATTTAACATTTAATAGTTAATTATTCTCGTATAATACTAAGGATCAAAGTGAAATTTTTTAATTTTACCACTTAATATAACAACAAAATGAAATAGGAACTATACCTTTCTACGTGGAGATAAATAAATAAGATAAAGAAATAAAATAACATATAGGCCACTCATTTAAAAATAAAATAAACGATAAATATTCAATAAAAAAATTATAAATTTTAATTAATCAATATACCAACAAAATTTAACGGATACCGAAGTGAAAATACTCATTTAAACTTGTAATTAAGTTTTTTTTTTTAATTCATGAAAAGAGCAGAAGATGGGTGGTTTAAAAATAATCGTTTTAAGCCTATAAGTTCTTTCATATGTTCTTTCTTAATATTTGTATCTAGCATAATATTAATTTGTATGATCTAATAATTAATCATCATATATCATTTCAATGGGTTAAATATGTTTTTGGTTCTTTAACGTTATTTAAAATTGGAATTAATCATTTTTTAAAACTTTGAGACAATTTAATTCTTCAACTTTAGAAATGAGTGGATTTAGTCTTCAAAATGAAATGACGTTAAAATTATGTTAAGTTGTGTTGCAACGTTCTATCATAAAGTGTGATGTTTGGACACGTCATCATATATGTGTCAATTTGAATAATGTTCATAATCTTCACATATCGTGCAGTGGTTGTTACCTCTCTAATCAAACCAACCTCTTTAATCAAACGATTGCGCTATGTATGTTTTATGAAGAGCATCGCCAGCGACATTGGTCAGAGCTAGGGCAGCCACCAGTGTCGTTGTGACTGCAACCAACACTATATATGCACCCAAATGTGAGTCCAGGGTTTACTCTATGAAAAACACATGAGACTCATGTAAACTTATTCCTTTAAGTCCCCAGGAAGACATTTTCAACATCTAATTAAAATAGAGGCCAATCTCGATTCGTAGCAATAGAGATCTACATAAGAACATCAAAATTTTCACTGCAATGCCTTAATTTCTCACGACCAATTGGTTGTTTTAATTGTTTCATTTGGTCTAACTTTGCTTTAAATGCATTTGAAAGAATATATGCAGGAAGGACAAAATAGGAAAGAGTAGTGAGAAAAAACTGAATCATACATGTATGATGACATGTCCAAATATCAAACATCATGTTTCATACCATGATGGAACGTCAATACGCAACTTAACAAAATTTTAACATTGTTTCATTTCGATGACTAAATCTACTTATTTATGAAATTAACGGAATAAATTGTCTCAAAAATTTAAAGAAAGACTAATTTCAATTTTGGAAATAAATGAAAAGAAAAAAAAAAATATATTTAACCATATTTAAATTAACTAATTATGAAATATATTATATGAATAGTTTAGTTATACATAACTATCTACTAAAATTCGAACAAATGATTTCTGCATAATATTAAAAAAAAACTAAAAGAATAATTATACTTTTTGGAGATTAAATTTTACAATGTTTTTAGAAATCTAAAAATAATAACTGTAATAAACACAACAACTAATTACATATTTTAAAAAAAAATTGCCACAAGCTACGATGCATACTGACATGACGTAAAACTGTATCAAATAATAATGATTGAATCTACAACAAATTATGGCAACTGTTGTTTGACCGAGAAAAAAAACTGTTGTTTGACCAAAACATGTTTTTTCAATCCAATAAGTTGGTACAGAAAGACATCAGTGTAGTAAATGTCGACAATTTATTAATATTTTCTCTTTTATTCTTTCATATAATAAACTGTAGATCTAAAAATAGAAGTAATTTAAATTAACATGTTTCTGATTCTTGAATTTTGACACATTCAAAATTAAAAAAATAATAGATAATCATTTAAATTTAATTATATTATATATTTTTTACCTGTAAAATATATTTTTCAATAAATATTGCAGTGAGAACATGCTAAGTAGATAAACAACTTAAATGTTAGTAAGAAATATATATTTTACATAAAACATCTTTGATATGTAAAAATAATTAACGTAATTAAGTTAAAATGATTATATCTATCAATTTGTAAAGTTTGAGAATCAAAATATATCAAAGTTTTAAATAAAATAAAATTTTAATTTTACCGAAATTTAAGAACCAGAAATATTTGAAAGAAAAAATTATGAAATAAAACTAAGAAATAATGGGGATATAAAATAAATAGATGGGAAAAAATAGTTTAACCTCAATTTATGGTAAGAAATCATTTTAAAAAGAGGTAAGTTTAAAGATTGAGATATAAATAAAACTAAAATGAAGACTAATTAAAGTTTAAAGTATTTAAAGGCAACAAAGAGAAGGAAACGAAGGATTTAGAAGAGTGGCTATTAATAAAAGAGAAGAACTAAAAAGGTTAAATGCTTTTTTCAGAATTATTAAATATGATTAATATAAAGTAAGTGAAATGAATGCAAATGGAGAAGTGTTGATTGCACATTAATAGCATTATTCTTATGATTGGGATTCTCTGACAGCAAAAGTATGGCTGTTATGACTCTCTAGTTTTTTTGAGGAAAAGAAATGATAATTGTTAATTTGTTGAGCATCTTCTTGCCATCATCCTAAAGGCTAAATTCTGGTTCTGGCTTTCGTCATGTCAGTGAAATAAAAGCAATAACTTTGCTGTGAAAAAGGGTGTTTGTACAATAAGCTTTGTGAAATCAAAGCCTCCTTTTGTGTGAAAAGGATATTTGCTGGTACAATACCCTTTGTAAAATCAAACCCATCTTTAGGGTTAGATATTTTCTCTTTATTACATTCTGATGAAACATAGATCAGAGATGAGATAATTGTATAATATAAATAAGATATAAATTTTATTTTATAAGTTGATTTTATCGAATCGAATTAAGTTTAAAATAAACTTCTTAACATACTCATTCATAATTTTCGATAAATCATCATTTATGGACAAAAATTAGATACATTTGAAAATTTAACGATAAAATACATCAAGCAAGAGGGAATAAAAACTCATACTTTAAGACTACCCACCAAAGAAAATTTCAAGGATTAATAAATATGTTTTCTATTTCTAAACTTATTATGAAAACATGTGTTTATTTTTTGAACTAAATTATAAAGTATTTAACCTGTACACTTTATAGAAATACATTTAAAACATACTTATGTGAATGTTACATTTTGGTTTACTATGAAACTCCATTTATTATATGAGAAGTATTTTCCATGTTGTTTGTTGGAAATGGTGTTTTACATTAACTTTCATAACAGATACCAGATACTTTTTAATCTAATTTAGGAACAAAACACAGTTTTTTACATGCACTTTATAGAAATAAATGTAAAACATCCTTCCTAAGCAAAAGACATATGAAAGTTTTGTTTTAGTTTATTATGAAACTTCATTTATCATATGAGAAATACTTTTCATGTTGTTTGTTGGAAACGATGTTTTACATTAACTTTCATAATAAAAACTACATACTTTATAATTTAATTAGGAACAAAACAAATTTTTTATAATAGTTTGAAGAGATAAAAGAACATATTTAAGTCAAATTTCAAGTTCAGTTAAAAAAACACAGTGACACATTTAAAATAGGATCAGATTCTCTTCCTGAATGGAGAAAAAAATAAAGGTAGAACAAACTGATTATCTGCCATGATTACTAATTAATACTTGATTGGGAATTAACTCAAAGATGCCAAAGTAAACTCATGAAGCCATGATTATGGCTATATTCTGAAAAGTACAACTACAACATTTCTCATTTTTTTTTCTTTTTCTTAAAGAACATTGAGAGTTATAAAGAACCTAATGAAAATTTAAAGACAAGACATTGGATGGAAATGTAGCTCATAAACTACTACTCAACTGAAATACCAGAGTCAGCCTCACAGTAATCCATGAGGAGAATTCACTGGTACTCATATTTACAAAACCTCTACACAACTAGGTACAGATCTCAGAATGGAGCTGATCCTATTCGGCGAAGTTGATACTTAGGCTCAGGAGGTGGTGTACTTGGCAACATCTTCTCTAACTCCTGCAAGTTCAGCAGAAAAATTCATAACATATATCAGTCAAATATTGTATAAATAAGAAAGTAAATATGCACCATGATGATGAATGAGCATTGAAAAACATGTTGGTTCTCATGATTTTATCAAGTAAAAAGTGATCATGCTAACAATCTGAGAGTTTTTGAGGTATAGCTGCATGAAGGATTTATAATCCAACATTTTTGTAATAATGAACTGCAACTGTACAATGAGTAAGTCTAACTCACTGTAAACAGAAAACCAGAACACATGAAGCAGCAGAAAAATCTTCAAGAAAACATCACAAAAAGGGGAAAATCTAATATCACTGTTCAGGATAGAGTGGTGACAGCAAGAGAGATGCATCCAAATAAATTTCATCATCACTGATCAAAGCTGTTTTGGTAATGACTCAACCAATTTCTTTGATGTTACAAGATTTGACTGTGATTGATCCCTCAACTATAAGAAGCCTTTTTCCACATTCTTCCACCATTTTCTTTTCTAAAAAATATGCCAACTACTATCATAACACTTACAACCTCCTCAAGCACTGAAAAGTTCAAAAGCATCATAATCATCATAAAGAAACATCCCATTGCACAGTTCATGGTACATCCACAAAAGATTTACCTTAAAATCAAGAGATAAAAAGGATATAGCTCTACTTTTCAAAGGTTTAAATTGGTTTTTGCAAAGTATATCAAGGAAAGTGCAATTCTGTTTTATTTCAAGATACCAGAATCAATTATGATTGTCAAAATAACCCTTCCCCCCAGCTTCCATAATCCAGGTGATACAAACAAAGGGATTGAACGGTGATTTGTGTGCAGAAGAAGTGTGATCACCACACATGATGAAACAGTTTAGTTTATTGAGAAAATAAATGCAGGGTTGCTAATCTTGGCATGCTCCAGAAATATAAAAAAGGACAGATTATTACACCGCTATATGGCTGCTAGTCAATAAAAAATCTATGGAGAAATATGACAGTGGTATAAACATTGTGCATCAAAATGCATAGAAATCTGTTGCTTCCACAAAAATCCTAAAACACAAGGATAATACAAAAGCAGGAAGAAAAGAAGTGTTCTTTGGCTTGATTAATAATAGGGAAAACAAAACATCTAAAAATCACGTGATTGTATAATCCTGCTGTTCAAAATATTAATGTTAAAGATTTTCAATATGTGGATTGAATCCAGTGAATGTAAAGTGTTATACCAAAGTATTTAACAGATCTACTTCGCTTAATCTTTTGGAAGGGGCTGAGAGGAAGATACTTGTTAAAAATGATTGAAATGCATCAGCATATTTGAAAAAGGGAATGGAAATCAAAAGACAAGTATTGAAACAAAGGGCAAACCAAAGATAAAAGGACTAGTATCAAACATAAGAGAAAGCTTCTTCCCCAGATCCCATGTTTAGATTTTTCATCTAATAGTATTTCCTCCCAGCAAAATTATGTAATGCAGAAATTTTCTTTATATTGAATCTCCTTTTCCATCAACACACCATGCTGAATAATGAGAAGTGTGTGTGAACATTAAATCACTAGTTGCCAGATACCATAATCATACACTTAAAAGACTGAAAACTCATGAAGCAAAGAAGCTGTTAATGGCAATCAAACATCTGATTTAATTCCCGAGTCACACAAGAAACAAGATTTTAAATGGTTGAGGAAAAAGTTTCACGCTCAACAAAATTTCCTTAATACCTGTTGCTTAAAGTCTTGATTAATGAATCATAATATGCAGAGTTTTCTCTGGAAAATACATCAAATAATAATTGAAACTAAGATTGCATAGTCAATCTTAATCTAAAAAAATACTCCGCAAAACAAGAAACCACTCAATCTTGGGACTGAAGGTATACATTCTGGAATTTGAATTAACAGCAAAACACAGTCAAGGCAATTAATGTAGCCCTTCAAAGCAGAAACTAACCTGTCGTTTCCTCAGCATTTCATTTTCCTCTTCTAGACGCGAGACTTTGTTCTCCAGTTCATTTGTGTATGCCTGTTCATAACATTTATCACTCAAGATTAGGATCTTTACTAAGGGAAACACTAATCAAAGGATAAAGACTCACATAACATGAAAGAGCACCTGTTTCCTTGCTCTTGAACGAGCAGCAGATTCACGATTTTTTATCATCCTTTTCTGTCTCCTCTCAACAGTTTTCTCCATCATGTCCTCAGGAGTGGTCCTTTTTCTTCCAGGAGTGTGTGAATCCGACATTGCTCCCATCATAGGAGACTGCATTGCAACCTGGCCATCTGCAAACGAAACATCCATTGAACCTCCAGGACCCATGTGCATTGGTTGTGCCATACCCTGGCCAGGCATATAAATCTGCATCAAACTTTGCTGTGGATGCTGATATTGCACTGGTGGATACTGTATCCACTGTCCTTGTGGAGGAAACTGTGGTGGTACTGCCACGTTTGAATCCATCGGAACTGGTACTGGTACTGGTGCCGGTGCTGGTACCGGTACTTGTGCTGGTGCTGGTGCTGGCGTTGGTGCTGGCGCCGGCGCTGGTGTGGATACACTACCGGCGTCGACGTTCTTTTGGTTAGAAGTTGTTTCTGTAACAACTCCTGCTTTCACCAAGAAGTCCTCCAAAGTCATTTCTCCCAAAGTAGGCTGTCTGTCACGGAACCTCTTCTCCTCCATGACTTTGTTTTGTTGGATGTCTCTCCAAACCTCGTCCACTGTCTTCTTGCTCAGTGCTCCGGTCAGTGACATACTCGCCTGACGCTGCAGAGCAGCTTGACCGGCCTGTGCCGCGCCGTCATTGTCCATACTAGCTGCCTGGCCTGCCTCAACAGTCCACACATTTTTCAGAAGCTCATCAAGGTTCATACTAGTTAGCGGCTTCCCTAGATCACCCAATTGATTCTGAACCTCATCCAGTGTGAGACTGTACATTGAGTTTTGCCGCACCAGGGGCTGGACTTGTGACTGTTTTCCATTACTGTCTTTACCACCACCTTGAGATCCCATCGTTTGGGTCCCCATTTACCGATTACAGTATAACTGTTAACAATAATTCAGCTCACACATAAGTCTGAAAGCAACTAGTCCACATCTTCAATCCTGCCCCAGAAAATCAGAAACTGATAAATAAAAGAAATCAACACCACCTTGTTTGTAGTGAAAACGCATAAGCTTTTAGAATCCATAATAATCTACATGCCTAACATGCATTCCGGCACACTAAAGGAAACCGTCAATTGCAACAAAGCAAGAAAATTTCCAAAACTTTGTGTCAAACATGATTACATGTACATGCAGCTGGCAGAGTTGCGATTTCCCATGAGAAAAATAATTTTAAATACATAACGCATGGCTCAAACCAGTCAAAGGAGAGAAAAAATGAGAGATCTTGTAATCTAGCAGCAGGATGCAAGGTACATTTCATTTCCTCTAAAAATGAAAGCAAACAAACATGAAAATGGTGAAAGTTGTTAGTCTGATTCACGATTTATTCACAACAAAAAATATATTGAGGAAAAAAAAAAGAAAAAATGAAATATAACCGAGATCATAAATGAAATTGAATTTGAAACAGAGGATAAAGTCTAGAAGGGCAAGAAGATAAAACCAAGTGAAAATGTCAGACTAAAATCCAATGGAGCACAGTTAAACTCAAGCAAATGACAACACGAAACCTTGCAGGTACCCTTCTTGGAGAAAAATAAAAAGAACAATTCATATCACTTCAAAAAGGGTTATTAGAGCATTGATCCCTTGCATGCAAGCTCTGAGAAACAGTCAAGTAAATAAAATTTCCGACGAAACCCAAAACCCCATATTCGAAACACGCCAATGCCCTCTAAAACTTCAGCATTAAAATACCAGGGCCCATTTTCCCACAAGGCATGGACACAGAACATAAAAATTGAAAGGCACACAAGTTCATCATAAGAAGATCAATTCAGAGACCGAAGACAACGAAGAAAAACACCCAGAATTCAAAATCAAATCTTTCAACGAAGAACTTGAAGGAAAACCCATTTGCATGCAACCAATTGAGCATCACTATTGAAACACCGAAAGGAAAAGAAAGGTATCCTGAAAATATTTGAAGAGACAAAAGGGTGTGAGATCAAACCCACCACAAACCCAGTATTTGTTTCCCACATGCAGTGATAAAAATCCAAAATTTGAAGAGGAAAACACAATGGAAAAGAAAGAGTGTGATGTAAGGAATAAAAGCGCGTGAGTAAGAGAAGAGAAGAACCTTTTTTTCTTTCGTGTGTCGGAGAGAGATACAGCGATCTGTGAGAGGGGAGTGAGAGATTGAAAAATGGGTTTTTGGAGCGAAAATCAGAAGAAGCTATAGGTGATGAACAAAGCTTTCACAACATAAGTGTGTGTTTTGTGTTTGTGCATTCGTGCGTTGGTCGAAGAAAGACAATCAAAGGTGGATTTGTGTGACTTGTGAACGAAAGAGAGATTTGAGAAATAGAGAGAATGAAAAGATGCAAAGCCAAATGGCAACTCCTCGCATTTTATACATAAAAAAATCGCTCAATTTAATGACGTGAAAGAGCGTGTAATGACGTTTTTTTGTCTTCGAGACAAAATTGTAAAATAAATTCCCCAAATAAAAAATAATCTCACTTTTAACTGTCATAACAAAAAAACACTCATTAATGTTGATGACAAGATATAATTTATGGTTTTAATTAATATTTTTAATACATCTCATCTTATCTATCTCTACTTAATTTTATCTCATCTTCAAATATATTTTTAAGAGGTTAATTCAAGTTAATATTAGGTAACTTTTATACGTTTCTTCCTATAAAATCATATAAAATTAGACGGTAATTTTCATTCGAGTTTTATAGTATCTAATTAAAATTGCCCGATATTTTTCTATCGATCGAAAATTTCAACTTTACTTAGCGATACATGTGATATTTTGTCAGAATTTTGGACCATTATGATGTTTTTATCGAATATTACATTAGTTACTTGGGCGGAGTGATATCCATGCACATTCATTCGTTAATTGAGGAGGTGCTTGTATTATTTGACAGTAATAAAGACATGGTTTTCTGATCGAGGATAGAAAGAATTTATATCGACGATACAAAATTCTGATATAAGATTTAGAGATAAGATAGCGTAATAATAACAACAAAATATTTATTTTATAAAAAAAATTATATAAATTTTTCTGTTTTTATTTAATTTTTAAATATTTTTTTTCATAAAAGAACAACTGATCAATCATTTAGGTTAAGTTGAAGAAAAGATGCATAAAAAAAGATAAAGTCTAAGTATTTATATGCGTAATATAAAAATTTACTTGGATCTTTACGATATTAAAACCGTAAAAAATATTTAAAACTAATGAAAAGAAATTGCTTCGTTAGATGTGTTGATGAAGATTCAAGCTTTTGTTAAGAAAATACTATAACAACATTGAAGAACTTCCCAATTGAAATGTATAAGTACGAGATGCAATAGTGGAGGAGGAGGACAAATTATACACATACAATTACAATTTTTATTTTGCAATTGTTTGGGTTATTTGGAAGAAAAATAGTTCTATTATTATTATTATTATTATTATTGTATTCAATGCAAAGAAGAGTAATTTGATAAATATGTGTATTGATGGCAATAATTAGATTTTCATATTATATTTCATGATGGTTCCATGACTCTAAGTCATGCCTTAAAAGGAGTTGATAACATACTTTGGTGATGAAAATGGTAAATGCAATGACAACACTAAAATTTTGTGGGAAGGTTGTTGTTGGAGAGAAAAAGTATGGTAATAAACTTACATAATGGATGAGATTGTGTAAATTTATTTTTTTTTAAAAAAAAAAACCTATTCAATAAAATTATTAGATTTCATTATTTTTATTGTTGTCTAATATGTTTATTTTAAAATAAAAAGTTTTCTGTTTATTACAGGTACACATCTTATTTACTTTTTAAATAAGTAGTTATTTTAAAATTTACTTATTTCAACAATTTTTATTTTAAATTTGAACAAATTAATCCAATATTAGTTTGATAGATTTGGATACTAATAATTTTATTTGTTATTTAGAAGATTTAGTTTAGTTCTAATTACCTTTAAAATTTGGGTATTGTTATCAAAAAGAATTATTTTATTGAGCGTTCAAAATTTTTTTTTTTTTGTTTAAGTATTTTCTTGTTAACTTGGTCACTATTCTTGTTTTTTCATTTTCATATAAGTGTCTTCCTTCTTTTTTAATATATTCTAACTACTTGCTTAACACACTCTTATAAAAGAAATGAGAAAATTAATAAACAAATTAATTAACCATCTAAATTTCAACTTAACACACTGATATTTTAATTTGGATCACATATTCTTATGTGATATGTTAGGATACTTTACTAATACTTATTAGGGATAAATATTTTTTGGTCCCTTAACTTTCAGTAAAATTTGAAATTAGTCCATTTTGAAACTTTAGACCAACTTAGTCATTTATCTTTCAAAATACATGAGTTTAGTTCTTTTAAACAAATGTTGTTAAGTTTATTTGACATTTCAAGTGCGTTGCATTCTAGTATTTGACTTAACATTAAAGCGAAAATGTGTCAAACAATATGAACAACTCAAATACAACCTTGAAATGCAATTGAAATATCAAATAAACTTAACAAAATTTGATTAAAAGAATTTTGTATAAAGTTGTAGTACTTTTATGATAACAATAATTTATAACCTTTTATGTTGATAACTTTAATACACGTGGTTTTAATTTAGATTCATGCAATAACAATAATATATTTATCATGCTTTAAGAATTATTGTACATTTTTCAATATGCATATATTACATATTATATTTTATTATTTTCAAAATTAACGAAATGGTATATCAGATACGCATTGTTCCAACATATGTATCATATTTGTGCATCATAGAAAGTGATAAATAACAATGACACCATTTCTTAAAAAAAATACATACAAATAAAAAGGTTAAAATACTTTTTGGGTCTTAATTTTGGTTCAGTTTTGTCATTTTAGTCCTAATTTTGTTTTTTCGTTCAAAGAGAAATTTTCGTCAATTTTATTCAATTTGGTCATTTTTTTCTTACACTGTTTAAATAACTAACGGTAATGAACAATGATCACCACATGTCGCTTTCTAGTTTTTTTTAATTTTAATTTTTTTTAAATATCCATGTGTCAATCCAGCAGTTTGCCACATTTTGGAGTAAATGTTTTATATTCAATTTGGTCCCTATGTTCGTTATTTTTGTCCAATTTAATCCCAATTTTGTTTAAAATTGAGTAATTTTGTTCCTCCCAAAATTTATACAAAATTTAATTTTAATATAAAATTTATAATGATATTTTTATATGCAGTAAGTAGACTGAGAAGATACACTTAGTATTCTAATTAGGAATATTGAGACTTATAAGAGATGCTTAAGAGATTCAATGGAATATGCCATTGAATATAATGGATTTCCCATTGTACTAGAATGGTACAATGATGCTAACTGAATCTCTGATTCAAGTGAGAAAAAAATCCACTGGTGGTTATGTATTCACACTTGGTAGTAGTGTGATTACATGGAAATCAGTCAGATAAACAATGATTGCTAGATCAACAATGAAATACGAGGTTGTTGCTCTTGAGATGGTTGATAGTGAAGTTGAGTAGTTGACAAACTCTTTAGCTAACATTGCAATAGAAATGAAAATACATTGTGATTGCCAATCGGCAGTAGCTACTAAAGAGTGGAACAATTTTCATTGATTATATGAAGTCAAAATGAAATTTTGCGAATCCTCTGACAAAACCCTAAGATGAAAGATGATTATAGAAACATCGAAAGGAATGAGACTTGAGCCACTTGAAACAAACAAGTGATGGTAACCCAACCTTTGTGATTGGAGATCCCATGAATAAGGTTCATATGGGTAAGAACAAGTCACTTGTTAGTTCTGATAGCACTAAATTGATTGATTTTAATCAATTATGTCCAATCCTATGGTGTGTGTGTGTGTGTGTGTGAAAGTGCTAGAGACTGCATTGTTGAGAGGTTAAACTTTGTAATTAAAATTCTCTAAGGTGTAAGAATTTTAACTTAGACAAAGTTTTAATGATTTTCATATCCCTTATGGGTGGTGTATAATTTGCAGCACCTATATGAGTGTCAAGTGGGGCCGCTTGCATGAGATCTTGGCATGATCTCTAGAGCACTCATGAATATTGGGCACACACATGGCCTAGTAACGAACACACGATAACAGCAAGAATTGTGGGGGTGTATTGTGATTGATAAACCACTAACACACATCAAGTGTCCTTGGTTCATATAGCTTGCTATACCAACTACACTGTGTGTTAAGTTTCTCAATCTAAGACTGGTTCATATAACTTGTTATACCAACTTTGATGCATTACATCTTAGTTGAGACCCGGGATTTTCTTTCTTTCTTTCTATCTCTTATCTTTTGCAATATGTGGAGGATTGTTATATATTTATAATAATATTGAAATAATAATAGCATTGAAGTTGTTGCAACGTTAGCAAGTCTCCCTCCTTTTTAGGATGGTGCATGCCATTGCAGCAAGATCTCCACCACATGTTGATCCCACATCCACATTTTATGGGATATTATTTTTCACACCAGGCTTCAGTTACTGAGCATGGATTTTTTTAAAATCCATTCATCATATATAAATAGGAGCTTAAATCCTCTTCCAAAAACATAACCTTCTTCATCTCTCCTTTTCTTATTTTCTTCATTTTCTCTCTTCTCTTATATCTTGGGTTACTTATTCTTTAAAGAGTTTATCTTGCTAGTTTTTGTTATCCTCGGGATATATCCGAGATGTTCCTGTTGTATCCTGGGGGGTTTTTGCATATATTGCGGATAAATCCTTAAGGACAGTGTTTTTACACGCCTCAAGGAAATCCTTTTATTTTATGCTTTTATCAATTTTATGCAAACTTGCTAACAATTGATACGTTTATTTTGAAAATAATAGGATATGATACATGATAGATTCATGATATATAAATATTGAAAAGTGTACAATAATTCTTAAAAACATAATAAATATATCATTGTTAGTAGCTAATGTTAGTGGACAATTTAGAAACCAATTATTTTGGTAGTCAAAATATTGGTAAATAATGTTAGTAACTAATTTAGAAACCAATTCATAATAAAAACTATTTTAATTATCAATTTAGAGATCAATTATAATTGTTTGGAATTATTTTAGTTGTTAATAATTTTTAGTTTTTAAATTGGTACCTAAATTGGTCACTGTATAGTGACTAAATATTTGTTGTCACTAAAATTTGTCATTATTCAAAAATTTTCTTATAGTGTACTATGACTTTATAAATTAGATACTTCATTAATAAATATCGATAAAGTATCATAAAGTATCAGACACGAATACATATCGGACATGGATGCGTATCAGATACGGATACGTGACCCAAGTGGAAGTATCGATGCATCATAGCTACTACTCCTATAAATATTAACATAAGAGGAATGTGAAAGGGTGAAAAATAGTGGACAACAGGGGAGAATCAGTAAAAAGAAAAATGTTAAAATACTCTATTGGTTCTCGTTTTTTTACCAAAATCTTAATTTGATCTTCACATTTTTATTAGTCTCAATTAGATCCACATTTTTATAAATCAGTGACAATTAGGTCCTTTTCATCAGTATGGAACTAACACCGTTAAGTAGGTGTCACGTGTCAACTTTTCATTTTTTTGAATTTTTTATTTTTTTTTAAATATCAATTTTAATAAAAATAATTATAACATTATATAAAAGTAAATTTTGGTCTAAATTTGGAGTGCATGAAATTGAAATTTTTTTAAAAAAATTAGGACTGAAATCAAATAAAATTAACAAATATGAAGACCAAATTGAGATTCATACAATAATTTGACATGTGTCACCATATTAGATTGACACGTGGCACACTACAGACGTGACATGTGGCATAAATATTTAAAAAAAAATTAAAAAATTTTAAAAAAATTAAAAAATTCAAAGAAACGAGAAGATGACATGTGACACCTACTTAACGGTGTTAGTTTCATACTAAGAGAACGGACTTAATTGTTACTAATTTACAAAAATGTGAACCTAATTGAGACTAATAAAAATATGAGGATCAAATTGAGATTTTGGTACAAAAACAAGGACTAAGGGAGTATTTTTAACAAAAAAACAAAAAGAGCAAAGTTAGAAGAAAAGCATAATAGTACAAAGTAAACCGAAGAAAGGAAATATGCTACAATTTGAGATAAAAACATAGACATCTATTATTTTATTTTTTATTTTATTATTTATTATCTATTCATAGTTATTTTAATTTATATATTTATATTAAGTTAGGTATCTCTAACCTTATTTTAGATTATATATACCTCCATTTTCACAGAAGTCTTATTTGTCTTATTTATTTAATATATTTGTTATTCCTGGGTTCTATTTATTGAATTAATTATATTGTTTGGTTTAAGATATTTTTTATTTTATTTGTTTATGGCAACTATAAATATAGATTTGATCAGTGTAGTTGTTGGTATAACATTAAGGATTTAAATGAGTAAGTTTTACTTAAGATAAGATGTTTTTGGGTTACCTACTATAAAATTAATTCAAATATTTACAAAGTATAACAAAAAATGAAGTCGGTGGATTTCAATGTTTTTTTTTCTTTTTAACTTAATGTTTTTTCTTTCTTTTTAACTTATATTGATATTTTGTGATTATACAAGATATTTGTCTCACTTTTGTATTTTATTGTTTGTATATGAAAAATAATATTTGACAATCTCACTTTAATTAGATAGATATACCTAATTTCGCAAACAAATGTGGTTAATAACTCGGTGGTCTTCCAGAGAACAAGAAGTTCAGTCCTCACTTTTGTCGCAACTCTAGCCATACCCTTCTTCATACAAGGATCTATAGTGGTCACCTTTTTTATGTCACCCATGATTCATGTTAATCATCTTATTAACTTGTTTTCTCTTACCGATTAAAAGTCTAGTAATATATATCCAAATGAAAAAGAAAAGTAAATACATATTATTTTTTTCTCCTCCTAGCATTAGTAGAATGCAGGATGAAAAATATATCACCTATATGTGAAAAGTATTGTAAAATATATAAGGTTGTTGTATATTATTTGGTATAATATTATACGTAATTATGTTATTAATATTACATCTGTATTTTATGATAAAATAATAATAATTAAATTAATTATGTTAGACAAAACATAAAAAAAACATATGTATAAGTTTCTACTTAAATTTATATTTTATTTTATTAAAACTAAAGTATAATGTTAGAAAGTCCAATCTCTCAATTAAATAATATTTTATGCAACAAACTTGAAAAGTATAGACCGATGTTATTCTTTATTATATGATTCAGAACCCTTTATAAACTGAACTTGAATGTGCACATGATTATTAATGTTAGTTAATTTTATAATATTATAAACATCAAGTTTAAAAGTTGACATTTATTATCATTCACGCTTTATTATTTATAATTTTTGAAATTGTATAAGGTTAATATATATATATATATATATATATATATATATAATATAATGATGGATAAAAAAGAAAACACTACCAAACAAAAACCTTACTATATGTCCAAACATTTTTTAACTGCAATAATAATCTATAAAGGATGTGTTATAACAATATTGACAAGTGATGTAAATAAAATTAGTTTCCAAATAATTTTTTTTGTGCTAAATTTAGCATGAGTTCTTGCGTCTTATCTAGTTTCAATTTTATATCTTTCAAAAAAATATATCATCAAAATTTGATTTTTTTAAGAAAATATATCATCAAGAGGTATTTTTGTCTTTAATACTTTGATTATGGACTAAATTTTTCTTTTCGGTTTATTTTTTTTAGGGTTAAATATGATTTGGTCCTTTAACTTTCAATGAAAAATACTTTGACCTAATTTAGTCTTCCAACCTTAAAAATACGTGAATTTAGTCATTTTCACCAAATTTTATTAAGTTTATTTGACATTTCAAACTCGTTTTATAATAACATCTGAGTTGTTTACATTGTTTGACACATTTTCACTTTGATGTTAGCTGAGAAATATATTTGAAATGTCAAATAAATTTAATAAAATTTGATTAAAAAAATTAAATTCACATATTTCTAAAGATGGGAAAATAAATTGCCTCAAAGTTTCAAAGAGTGTAATTTCAATTTTTAGTGAAAATTAAGAGACCAAAAACATGTTTTTAAAGGAGGGGGCCAAATAAAAGCCTTAACCCCCAAAGCCTCATCTCAAGTGGGGTTAGGGCCAAGGCTAAGATGAGTTTGACCCATCTAAAAACAATACTTTGAATCTTTAGAGTATAAGTCAAACATCAAGCCTAGCCTTTTCGGGCTGGTCCGAACCAAAGATTAAGAATGACAGGCTGGGTCAGGCCAAAGACAAAGACGTGCAAACAACTAAGACCAATCATCCTGGACCCACAACCAAGATGGGTTAGCTCGCACTAAAGGACGAGTCAACCAAAGTTGATAGACAAAATAGGAAGGACCAGGACGAGTGTGCCCAGGTTGACGGTCTAGACAGGCTGGGACGGGCCGATCAGTGGCGACAATTTAGACGAGTAGGCCAGGGGCGACAGTTCGGGCAGGGCGGCCTGTGCCGATGAGTTGAACGGCTTGGCCTGGGTCGACAATTCAAACAGAATGAGATGGGCCAATAGAGTCAAACAGGCTTATGGGCTGGTACGAGTGGAAAGTCTGGACAGACAAACCCAGGCCGACGGGCCATATGGGTTTGTCGGGCCGAACGACCCAACTCGAGCCGAGGGTCTAGATGGATCGACCCGACTGAAAATTTAGTAATACATTTTAAAAATTAATATATTTTCATGTTTAAGAAGAAAGCCCATGGGTTGACCTTGGCCTATAAGGCTTTTGTGGGATTTTTGACCTTATGAACTTCTCTAATAGGAGGCTTTTTGGCCTTATGGGCTTTTTTGGCCCCAACCCATGTTGTGTTAACAATGTTGGATGTTAAGAACTTCAATCAATGCGGGCTATGCGAATCAACTTGTCGTTGACCCACACGAATTACGAGTTATGCAGGATAGATCTAAGCGAATCAATGAGCTAAAAATACTCAGCCTGTCCCACACTTTTTCTTGCGGGTCTGAAAGTCAACTTGCATAGCTCGCCCCACATTGTGATCCCTAATAATAATATTTGGAGAATTAACTAAACACTTTGATTCCATTACTATAAAAAAATGAATAAACTCAATTCATTTTCATTGTACAACAATAAATATATAAAATAAATTGAAAAAACAAAACACTCGTTAGTTAGTCAATCCCCTAATCCATCAACCTACGTTGGATTACAAAATTTTTGACTCACCAAAAAGTGAGCTGGATTGAATTAATAATTTATTAATTCAACACATAGTAAGCCAACCTATCTAATACCACCCTTAATATCAACCTTTTTTTACATATTTTTTATATTATAATTTTAAAAATAAAATAAGAAAACATTTTTACAAATAGAACAAGAGAGTTTCTATTATATATTGTTATAAACGAAAATAAATATATTTTTTAATACGTTTGTAAATGTTTTCAATAAAAACTCTTCCCTGTAGTAATTTTACGGGAGCTTGTTATCAAAACATTTTAATAATTTTTTCCTTTTAAAAAATAATAAATGATTGAACATCAGCATTTCTTATTTTATAATATTTTAATCAGTCAAATTACGATAATATTTTTATAGTAGTGGGTAGTATTTAAGAAAATTTTTTTAAAGGTTCGTCATTAAATTTAGTCTTGGAAATGATAATGTGTTCAAAAGTTAAAGGAAACACTCCATTAAGAGGATGGAGAGGGAGAAGACAAGCTACCAAACAAAATGCATTACGTGTTTCCATTTTAATTTTAGGTTTAATTAGTTAAAAATGTGTTATTTTAGTATCCACGGTTAAAAATGTGTTAATTGAGTCTCTAACTTTTGAGAAGATGTCTCAATTAGGTCCTTTCCAGCAAAACATTATTAACACAATTAACATATTTATAGTGGCGGATCTTGACCAACATTGTTGGGGGAGCCAAAATAATACATCTAAAATTTATACATTTCATTATTGTCACTAACACAATAAAAATGAATCTATTTTTTTATTCTTCATCAATATATCTATTTAAAATAATAATAATACTGAAAAATGATTTATCATAATCTAATAAAAAATTGAGAGACATTAATACCATAAGAAAATTCGATGATAATCAAACCACACTTAAAATTCAATTATAAAAAACACACAATACAATCATTTTTTCTTCTACGTTCATAAAATAAAAAATTAATATAAAAGAGACTCATTAAATAAATTATTAAACTAATATTTCACTATGAAGTGAGACAAAAGAGAATTAACTTCTTCTTTATTTCTTTGAGGATGGAAGAGAACATTTGAGATATGAGAGCAAAAATAATTGATCTTTTTCTCTTCAGAAACAAAATAAAATAGGTAAGAATGGAAGATGAGAACAATTTGTAAGAAACTCAAGGCATAAACATATAAAAGAGGCTCATTAAATAAATTATTGAACTAATATTTCACTATCAAGTGAGACGAAAGAATTACCTTATTCTTTTCTTCCTCGAGGATGGAAGAGAATAAAGGAGAAATAAGAGAAAAAATAATAGATATTTTAATTTTCAGAAACAAAAGAAAACAGATGAGAATGAAATATAAGAACAATTTATGAAAAATACAACCTATAATGAAAACAAATAATAAAAAATTTTATGATAAATCTTTTTAATCTTTATTCTTTATTATATTTGATTTTATATTTTATTATTTATTAGTATTAATTATTATGTTTATAAAAGAAATAAAATATTTGATTTAATATTTATAACAAAATAAAATTAAAATACTTAATATCTATAATAAAAAAAATGAAAATACCTATTGTAAAAAAAATTTCAAAATTTTTGGGGGGCCACCATAATAATCCGCCATTGGATATTTAAAATGACTTACAAAATTAAGTATTGATATTTATATTAAAATTTAGTGGTAAAAGTCACGAATTAAGTTAACGACTTTAATAATTTTTGGTGAAAGGAATCTGATTAAAACGTTTTTTCAAAAGTTGAAACTAGATTGACACACTTTTAAACGTGAGTACCAAACTAATATATCTGAACGAGAGTCGGTACTATCAGACTATTTGAACCTTAATTTTAACATCTTTATTCAGCATTTTAATGGACTAGTTATCCTTCCAATATTTAATATTTAGATGTAGTTTTTAATTTTTGGCTATTGTTAATTTCATAATTAATTGTTTAGTTCATAAATAATATTTAAAGTTCATAGAGTATAATCCAAATCTAGAAAGAGATTATATTTTCATTAAGAAATCGTTTTTTTTATCAAATTGTAAAACAATAATTTCACTTTTTTTTTAAATACAAATATTTATCAATAAGATCGTAAATAATTTTATGAGCTCGTAATACTCATATGACTTGTGAAATCATATACTTAAGTTAATAGTAACATATAGTTTATTTTAATGAAGAGTAATAATTCAATTATCATAAATGAATTGTCAATTAATTTATTTTATTTTGATCATACAATAATTGATAAACTACATTACGATATTTTAGTAAAGTATTCAAGAGTATACATTTTGCATACAATAATACTAATGATTTACTATATATTTTTAAATATATTATAATATGTTTTGTTATGTTTTTCTGATAGTGTTATATTATTTGACAAAATTATCCTTTTTCAGAGTAATCATGCATTTATATAATTAATAGAAAAAACTATTATTTAATATGTTAGACTAAAATTAAAATAGAAATAAATAAAATATTATTATTTAATTAAAAAAATATTCTTTTATAACTAAAAACTAAAATGAGAGCACACCTGAATGAAGATCAAAGCATTTGATGGTGTCATAAGAATTACCTTAAAAATATTTAGACAACTAGTTAACGAAATAAACTTGTATTATTATTATTATTATTAAAATGTACACAAATATATATTTTATAATATTATGTGTGCTCGTATATAATTTTTAACAAACAAAGTTCTCTTCTTTTTAATTTCTTAAGACACTATTAGGATGGCAATAAATTGTATCCTTGCATCTACTCGCAAAATCCCTCAATGTTAGAAAATAATATTTAAAATGGATAATTTGTTAGTAAAATAGTTTTTCTCTATCAATTTGTGAACATGGCCCACTTACGTACATTTACTTCATTATTTTTTATTTAATGGAGAAAATACCTATAGTTTTACTAGAATCTATACATTAGAAAACTTTATAAATTTTATTTTATTGTATGATAAACTTATTCTTCTTGAATTAAATTTAATAAACTTAAAGCTTATTAATTTAACTTAAGATGCATAAATTTATTAAAAATAAATGAGAAAAAAGTAGTCATAACTTATAAGGGTTTATTTTTCTGCCTAGGAAGTAGGTCCTTTGCAATTAAGATATATTTATATTTAAATTTAAATTCTCTCTCTCTCTCTCTCTCTCTCTCTCTCTCTATATATATATATATATATATATATATATATATATATATATATATATATATATGGTAACAATAGTTTTTTGTTTCACAGACAGAAAATTCCAATTTAAGGATTAGGTTGAATAATAAAAATAAACACATATTTTATTCTTATTCATCTAACTTGAGAATATGCTTACGTCTTAATCAAACGGGTTAAGTTCTATGTACCAATAGTTATTAAACATGAGAATTCTCCAAAAGTCACTCTTAATTATAATATGAATATTTTTTTTTACTCAGTTTTTTTAAGTTAACTACATGAGATGAGTGCTCTTTTTTTTTTCATCAACCTATATACAAAATAATAAATTAAGTTTTATTAGTTTACTTTAAACTTAGGGTTTACATATTAAAAGACAATAGAAATTATAACACACTAACTTTAAAAAATCTTTCTGTGTGAAAGTGAGAAGAGAGTTATTCACAAAAAAAGTATAAAACATATTTCCATGAAAGAAAGCTTGTAATTGCTAATTCTTCAATATCTTATTCTTCTTCTTTCTTTGTCTTTGCATGTTTACAATGATGAATATTTAAAGACTTGAATGTTTTGCATTAAATACACTGTGTTACTTTTATGAAATGCATTAAATGAATTTTACCAACTAGTATTACCTATTATGCTTTATTTTTATTTTATTTTTTTCTATTGGAGTGACTTCACTATTTGGCGTAAAAAGTAGGTTACTCTGAATTTTGTAGGAAAAGAGCTTGATGTTGTCATTTTCTTTGCAGAGAGTGTGTCTTTTGATGCAGCTTGTCTTTATTTTTTGGGTGAATTTTGAACTTTGAGAGTGAAAAATCTTTCGAATTTCACTGTTGTTTAGGGACATTTCGTAAAAAAAAAAAAAAAAAAAATTAATAAATTAATTTTATTTTA
>Ga0214544_1002556_pt1 | contig 38152 bp, 33 predicted proteins | sample CNSS3metaG_FD_160074 | JGI IMG/M metagenome (GOLD analysis project Ga0214544, IMG submission 160074) | Root nodule microbial communities from cowpea collected in UCLA plant growth center, Los Angeles, California, USA - CNSS3 | ecosystem: Host-associated > Plants > Roots > Nodule | place: USA...
TATATACTTATTGTCTTATTTGTCCATATATTGACTACCGACTACTTAAAACCATTGGTAAGGAATAAGAATTATAAAAATATTGTAATTATATCGATGGATTTTAAAGTCGAATTTGCAAACAATGGTCCACCGATTTGTGAAATCAATCGAAAATTAAATTGAGTTTATCGGACATATTGCCATTGTTAATAATTAGGGAAATTCTTGTACTAAAACTCGCAAAACCTGAAACAAAGCCATTATAAATCTTCATCTTCAGCCACGCATGGCCTCTGGCCGCATGTCTGAAGAATTAAAAATAAAATAAAAATTATTGTAGTTATGTTTCTCGAGAATTTATTTTGATGCTTATCGATATCCTCAACAATTTCATAACATTGTAATGAAAACTTCTTAACATCCCTTATAAGTAAATTATTCACCTTGATTTTATCAGGAAATCAGTCGTGTCCATTGTAGAAGTCGTAATTTCTGTTGTAGAATCAGTACAATACCCCTTTGAAGATAAATTATCATGACGGATCTTTCTTCCAACGTAGAATGCTGGTGTTTGAGGTAAGGAAACTATTGCACTTTTGTTTGTCAACATTGATACAACCTCAGACATGGTTGGTCGATCTTCTGCATAATGTTCTACACACAACAGACCAATATGAACGCATCTTTGTACTTCATCAGCATCAATCGACTCCTTTATTGATGGATCCACTAACTCTGAACATGCACCATCTTTCCATAACTCCCACGTCTGTCAATATTTTACTCAAATTAGACAAAGCCAACATAAGAAAAAATAACTCAATATGACTAATTTTACATACATATCCTATTAGATTTAATGGTCGATCAACACTTTAGCAACCAAGGTTTCTTCTTCCACTAACAATTTCAAGTATTAACACTCCAAAACTATAAACATCTGACTTTGTAGAGAAAGCTCCTTCCATCGTATATTCTGGAGATATGTAACCACCGCAAAAAAAAAAAACAAAATTAAAAACTAATTTGTAACATGATGAAATCATTTTTATATATTCATAGGAAACAGAACCAAGAGAGTTTATCAAGCTTACTGTGTCCCAACAATTTTGTTGGTATTTGAGGTTGATTCTTGTTGTGTGAATATTCTGGCCATCCCAAAATCTGAGAAATTTTTGGATTCATATTTTCATCCAAAAGAATGTTGCTAGCTTTCAAATCCCTATGGATGACCTTGAGTCTAGAGTACTTAAGAAGATAAAGTAATCCTTGAGAAATTCCTTCTATTATTTTGAAACGCTTCTTCCAATCCAGTAATTTGCTTCTTGTATAATCTTCAATTGCAAATATATATAGTGATGAGTTAGTATGTGAACCAGACAAGAATGAATTTTTTAGTATGATTGTTGAGTGTCCTCAACCATCACTGAAACACGGTAGTTAAGAAAACTTTAAGTTTCCCTTTATGTGTGTTATAATTTATACATAATAATGAAAACAATAATTAACAGGACTGTTGTATATTCCTCACCGAATAGATAAAAATCCAAACTTTTATTTGGCATATACTCGTAAATTAGAATCCTCTCCTCTTCATGAATGCAACAACCAAGTAGTTGTACAAGATTCATATGCTGAAGTTCACATATTAGTGTCAGTTCATTCTTAAACTCAACAATTCCTTGTCCAGAAGTTTTTGAAAGTCTTTTCACAGCAATCTCTTGCCCTGTTGGAAGACTTCCCTGAAATAACAGTAAAATAGCAAATATTCAGTACTCTGATTGACACAAACTTGTTAAAGCATAACTTCATTGGTTTGAAGTGACCTTATAAACGGGTCCAAAGCCTCCTTGTCCTAACTTATTCTCGGATGAAAATCTGTTTGTTGCTTCCATAACTGATGTATAATTAAACACTGTGAGGCCATGTCCCTTTTTTAAGTCATCTTCGAGATCTTCCGTTGCAGATGACCGACAACAAGTTGCCAAGTATACCATCGTCGTCACCATCCTTTGACTTTTCCTCTCTGATTAATAAATATGAGAAAGATTAATATATTGGTAAAGTATCAAAAGATTGTGCTTAGTGGTGTAGTACTCTGATTTTGAAGTACGTAACTACCTTGAAACTCATATTTTCGTTTGTTTAAGGCTACGCAAATAGTCAATGGACAAATTGCAAGTAGACCTGTTGCTGCAACTGCAACTATCCATCTCCACTTTTTCGTACCTGCATAAAATGTTTACTAAGTAACATTGGATATTGTTATTATAACTTTTCAACTTCTGTTATATCTTGACTTTATGTGACTAAGGTATATAATAATCCTGATTGAACTAAAAAGATTATCAAAATCGTAAATATAATTCACAGCAGTATATATAAACTACAGAAAACTGAAAAAAATAGGTAGACTTACCATTATGATGAGTTAAGATGTTCACCAGCAGGTAAAAGTTGACCCCATTACTGTCAGCAGTATAATTTTCCGCTGAAAACCAATGAAAGAATTTGCATCCTGTTCCATTTGGATATAATTCCATGAATCCACTACAAATACAATTGCTCCAACAACTGACCTCACAATCACTGTGACCATAACTTGTATTTTTTTCAATGCTTAAATTCTTAAAAAGGAAGTAACCAGTATGTTTCTGAAATACATAGCCAGGATTCCTACACTTGGGTATATCCTGCCATCTTTGGCACCCTCCATTGGTGTTATATCGATAACACAAATCAGCCCATCCTATATATCCTTCATCATCATATATCTGCCCACTGTCTGATAACGACCAGAATAGATCAGGTTCTCCATTTGTAGTTGTGAAAGAGAAGGAGTTTTCATCCTCATTAGACACAATGGAGTACTTCAACCTGCGTTGTGCATCCTCTGAAATGTACTCAAATCTATTGTTCCTCAATTTCCCACTTCGCCAACAAACTTTTCCCCGTCTCCTTATGATCAATTCTTGTTCCACAGGTTCCCATTCAAGGCTAAAGGCACCGGGAGTGACAAGTGTTCTGGTGAAGAATGAAATCAGCAACCAATGATGGCCTGTTTTGTTATTAACACCTAACTTCATGGTGGGGAGAAAAATGTCAGAGGGGTGATCGAAACTCTGCCACAAGAGAGTGTTAGTCCCATTGGGGTGAAGTTGTTGAAGCACAAAGTTTCCTGTGTCCAACAAGGTGGCCTTAGTGTTGTTTATAGGTTGAGGTGGAGAATACAAGATTATTGGCTTCCCACGTTGAGATCCTATTTTCAGCACACCAGAGTGGCTAAGTGATAGAACTGCAGAATCTTTGTCAACAGGTTTGTTTCCATCACTGATCCAAACTGCAAGCTTGTTATTTGGATTGAATACAATCAAGTAATTGGTGTCATCATTAGTGTAATAATCAAAAGCTAGACAATATTTTCCTATTTTGGAACACAGTGTTGCTGTATCTGTGTAATTCAGTGTATCACCAGGCTTTAAACTGTCATTTGCTGCTTCAACATGAATACAAATACTCCACCACAGCCACAAGTACATGAAAGCAAGAACCTTTTGTAGCTTATGCCTGATAGGATGCTTCAAATATTGAAAGACTAAACTGCATGATTTGCACAAGCGATGAGCTGAGAGTTATTCTTTCTGATACGTTAGGTAAAGAACTGAAATTAAAACAAGAGACGCATGGAATCTGTCAGAAAAATATACTCACAAAACGTGAAGGAGGGTCATTCTGAATCTTAAAGCTTCACACCCCAAATTTGGCTCTGGAATTCTGCAGCAAATATGAATGTCCTGTCAGCACAAGTTAAGAGAGAAGAAAAACACAACATACCACAAAAATGGTCTTATTTACTCTTTAAATAAGATGAGGACTGATTTGATAAGAAAAAGAATTAAGGATCACATTGAGAAAACCTTAAGACCAAAAAACCTATTAAGTAAGGAAAAATTAAATAGCTTAAGGATTTTATGGTCTTTGAATATCGAAATCATGTTTATAATATTATATAGTGCATATTTTAATTCCCTAAAAGGTTAGATGATGAAACTTATTTAATTATTTTATTTTAGAGTATATTTTCTGTTATAAAAAGTGTATTTCTTCTTACTTGTAAAACATAAATTAAAAGTATAACAATGTTTATGTTTTTTTCCTATGATTTTATAATGGTGTCAAAAACATTGTTCTACAACAGTTGCCATGCAGGCATAGTCGAAAGTATAACATCCCAACCGGATATTACAGATTTAAATAATAAAGTAAAATAAGAAAATAAAAATTCATTAATTATAAAACCATTTCCCAACAATGCGGGAAATTTCAAAACTTTTATTTCCTCAATAACAATCCAAAAATCTATAATTATAAATACCATTATTATTATCCAAAAGTCTAGTAATGTAAATGATTACAATTTATTCAAAATCATAAAATAGAAAAACTCTGATTAAAATCTTTATCCCAAGACTAGCCCTGCTCCAGCTCTACGTCTCACCAGATCCGCCTGCAACATCATCTGCTCACGTATACCGCGTATACGATCATCGCCAAACACAAGCAGATAAGGTGAGCTAATAGAAGAAAACATATATACAACACATTTATATATATAACACAATCACACGAAAGGAATTACATCCTTTGATTTCACACCACATGGCCACAACTATGTTAACCGTGTTCTACGTCTTCTAGTGAGTACCTCAAGATGTCTTGCTGCCATACCTATCGACCACAACCGATAAAGCACGTGCAGGAAACCATGCTACAGATCACACACCGTAACGCCAGGTGGAGTTCCAAATACAAACATAGTTCATAACGTCCCAAGACTACCAAACTCGTCAGCTAAATACTAAGGAGGGAAATCTATCTGGACCCATCCGTGCGGGCCACAACTAGCACACCCACACCGGCAACATTCGCCAACCCGAGCCACAACTCAAGAGTTCCTCGTGTTCATCTGCCATCCTGAGCCACAACTCAAGGGATGTCATTCAGATCCACAACTCAAGGAATGTCACGTGCTTAACCCCTATCCTGAGCCATAAGTCAATGGATACGTTTTGAGCCACAACTCAAGGAACACCAGCAAGCCGACCTTTAAGGTATCATAAAAGCATTGTAGATCACGTAAGCAATGCCAGCAAAACACCATTCTACTGCAACCAGATCGCATGGCTGCTCATGAGGCGCCAAGCGTACCGCAAGGTGCCAAGTGCCTCAGAGTTCACTATTCTATAGACACCGCCTAGCGGGACCTCCCTAACCGTCAGGCGCCGTTCACACCAGACATCACTGTTTGTATAACCATCGCCTGGCGGTTTAATCACCATCGCCAGGCGCTATATCAGTACTTTCCATAGTACTGATTTTCCTCATTTCTGGTTTAGGCACTGTGACACACACAACCTTCCCCACATCACCACTCGTTTAGCGAATCATAACTTAGTCTCTTACGTACTAATTATGTCTAGTTAGCATAACCCTTTTCATACACCTTCGTCCTTAAATAATTGGCATTTCTTTCTCCTCTTTCATTACCCATCCAATTCTCAATTAAAGATCTAATTTCCTTAGAATACCACCACCCATGAGGCTCATATACTATGTCACCAATGATTCAGGCTTTCCTACATGATCATAACAACTCTCATCACCAAGCATTACTTTCCAATATTTCCCTACTCTCTCTCACATGTAGGACTAGTTTGCCCATGAATTACAATCAATAGTCGAATCTCTGCCTATACTTAACATAACTCAATCGTTGCACCTGCTTATAACTTAATTCCAATCCAACTTTCCCATCACTATGCTAAAACATATAATCCTTGTCTCCTTCTTTTAATGACACTTTTCTTTCTAAACTCCAAGGTATTTATAATAGCATATTCCAACCCTACTTTCAATTAACCCCAAACTGAATTCCCCCTTTGAAATGTCTCTGTCTACACTGCACGTCACAATCCACCATGGCAACAAGTCTGATATGGCGCCTGGCGACAGATACGGTACCACCAGGTGATTCGTGCACTTTCTGGGAAAAACCCAGAATTCCTTCTTCGTACGCGAGCCCAACACTTCCTGAATCCCAGTTTCTCAGGAGAGAAAGCGCGACGCCTGTGCAGAGGAGTGGTTGCGTGGAGGAGCGGCCGCGCGAGGAGAACCTACGGTGTTGTGCGGTGGTCGTGCGGTGGCCGTGCGGTACTGGTGTGAAGCGCCTGCGCGGAGGAGTGGTTGCGTGGAGGAGCGGCCGCGCGAGGAGAACCTGCGGTGTTGGTGTGGTGCGGTGGCCGTGCGATGCTGGTGTGGTGCGGTGGTCGTGCGACGTGCGGTGCTGCTTTGGTGCGGTGTGGTGGTTGGGAAACGAAGAGCGAAGAGAATGAAGAAAACGCGAAGACGAAAAGGAGAAATGAGGGAGAAACCCCTGCGAGAAAAGTAATGTGTACTACATTGGTTAAACGGGGGAACCGATGTAGTATAATTTTATTTAATTTTTTTTATTTAATTTTTTAAAAAAATGGGTATTACATCGGGTGTGTTGGGGAACTGATGTAATATAGTTCGCAGAAATTTCAAAAATGCCATCGCGCACTGTACTACATCGTTTTTCGTGTAACTGATGTAATATCTTGTTGTAATATACCATTTCTGCACTAGTGAAGGCTCGCTTCGCTTGGTGGTTCAATCACTACCGTCAGGCCCTTCATCAGGGAAAACCTAGAATTAGGTTGAACACAAGCGTCACCTGGCGAGCCAATTAGTACCGCCAGGCGGTTCTGTCTCTGGAACCCAGAATTAGCATAGTATTGATGAGTCGCCTAGCGGGAATTCATCACCCGCTAGGCGGTTTCTGGAAATATTCCAGAAACCCGAAATTCATAAAATGAACAGTATATATACAACCAATTAACATGTTTTTCATACAAAATAAACGATACAACTTAAAGAAACGGGTTCAGCTCCCCTAAACTGGTTTCATTTACTTAAAATTGAATATGTGATAGTTCTTCTTGACCCAAATTGGCTTCCCTTAGTGCTCCCACAATTCAGCTCCAAACAAGCATTCAATTCTCACCACACACTCTCTGAATTCGTGCTCTACTTCCTAAGCAACAATGGCAACCCAGAAAACCTTTCTTCTCACCTAAAATTGGCCTTTTAATGGTGCCTTAATGATATGTTAATGTTCTAAAACGAAAATTGGCATTTAACTTAGCTTAATGGTCATTCAATGTTTGCCTTGTGATGGTTTTCTAGCCCTCCCTTGGCTGCTAGGGTTTTATGGCTTTTCATATTCATGCCAACATAATTCCAGCAAAAAGAAAGTTTAATGTGGGTCTACCAAGATTCGAACCCATAACCATGCCAATGTTAAACCAATTCACATTATTAAAATAATAATAAATCAAATAATGTAGAAATGACATACATAGGACTCAAACCCAAGTCCTCTCACACAACAAAGTACTCTTAACCATTTGAGCTACTACTTCTCCATATCATACAAGTCAATATTAAATGCCATAAAGGCTCCCACTACCCGCATTTATTAATTAATTATTTAATTAATTAAATTTCACTGGTCTTACAGAAAGGAACGCGGTGGCAGATATGTAAATAACGTGTTGTCGTCGAAGTTGTCGCTATTTGAGGCGCTGCCACTATCGAAGGTCTGCTGGCTAAGGCCACCGACGAAGCTGCCACCACTGCTCCCCTACTTGTGCCCCAACTTTGCTCAAGTATCCACCATTTTCGCTGCTTACGCGAGGTCCACTACCGCTGCTTACGCGAGGTCTACAGCCGCTGCTTGCGCGAGGTCCACCGTTGCCCCGCTACTTGCACGAAGCCTGTCACCGTTGGTCGAAACGCCACCGCTACTTGCGTGAAGCTACAGCCACCACTACTTCTGCTTTATTGCTCCTCCCTCCCTCATTTATTTGTGCTCTGTTGCTGCTCCATTTCTAGAGGTAAGTTTTTTTAACTTAGTAATATTTTTAATTGTTTAATATTATGAATAGGTCTCATGTTAAACGTGTTGGTATTGAGTTCGGGGGTGTTCGACCCTCGACAATTATTATCTATAGTTATTGTTGGAATTGTTAATATTATGAATATGTTGGTATTGAGTTTGCAAGACCCGAGAAATTTAAATAATTAATTAAATAATTATTTATTAAATGCGGGTAATAGGAGCCTTTAAGGAATTTAATGCGGAGTACTATGACATGGAGAAGTACTAGCTTAAGTGGTTGAGAGTACTTAATTATGTGAGAGGACTTGGGTTCAAGTCCTATATATGCCATTTGTACGTTATTTTAACTGGTGTATTATTTTAATGTATATTTGAATGTGAGACGTGATAATGTAATCCTAAAATTTTAGAAATTATCAAGAAACATGATTGGTTGAATTGGTCGAGCACTTGACAATTGAGTGGTTGTGGGTTCAAACCTTGCTAAGAACAAAACTAAATTCTTTTTTGGCTAAGTTTCTCTTTTTGTATGGTAATGAAGAGGCATAGAAACCCTAGCTGCAAAAGTGGCAGCAAAGAAAGGTAGAGAATAGCCATAATTGGCTTTGAATAGCAATTAACCATAGGATTAATATTAATTTTCGTTTTTGGACCATTAACAGTCATTAAAGAGTAATTAAGAGTTAGTGAAAATGGGGAGAGTGAGGGAAAACAGGACTGCACTTGAGAGTACTGGCAAGAAAGGATTGTAGAGGAGTCATTGGTGTTTTGGGAGAGGTAGAGTTGAGTTTTGTGTGAAGAAGAAAAGGGAAACTCTTGGACATCATAAGGACAAGGGCTAGAGGACCAATTGGAGCGTGAATTCCAGGTAAGGGGAGCTATTTTGGGTATTCTGTAATGTGTATGAAAGAATGTGCCTTGCCATAATATGATTGCATGGATTTTCCCTTGCTTTTCCATTGTTTTTTGTAATTTTCAGGGTTTTCGCCCAGAAACCGTCTGGCGGGCATGAGGATGCCGTCAGGCAACACATCAAGAGTGACCTAATTACTGGGTTCTATTATGAACCGCTTGGCGGGCCATGTATTTTCGCCAGGCGGCGTGAAGTTGTTCTTGGTTGTTTATGTTGTTTGGCACAAGAGTCATCGCGACTTTTGGAAATTTTTTGGTGTGCATTGTATGTGACTATTATGTGTTGTAATCGGAATGAAATTGGAAGTTGTATGAAGTAAATTGCAAAACTAAACACTTGAGCTGTGAGTATGGAGTCTAAAATCGAAGGGAGTCAAAATTGTAGGGGTTGGAATAAGGTTCGTAGGTGCGAGGAGGATTTCTGGGTTCCTGGAACAGTAGGAACCGCCTAGCGGCAACCCATTGGCCGCCAGGCACCATACCAGTTAGGTGTGGTGCTCTGATTCACGGAAAACGCTATTTTTTGTACTTTTCGTGGAACAGCAACCGCCCGACGCTAGTTTCATGCCGCCAGGCGCCACTGATTTTTCTAGTCTGCGCAGTTTTCATAAAACTGCATTTCCCGCTTCGTTAACCGTGCGATTTAGGTGAAATTTTGGAAGGTGTTTCACAACATGTTGTTCTTCACTTTGAACGGTGGAGATCTGAATTGGATGCATGAAGAGGGAGATATACGTCACTCATGATTGGTTGTTGAATTCCCTAATAGTATGATTACTAATGGATGATTTAGTGTGATCAAGTGCTGGCATGGCCTTGATTGGTGAATGTATATATATAAATATATAGATGCATGATTAATGAGTATGTTTTTGGTAGTGCTTGCCGAGACATGTTGAATATATGAAGCTATATATGTTAGCTCGAATGTAAGATGTTATAAGTGTGGGAATAAGGCCACTATTGATGATATCACTATGACCGAGTGTTGCATGGTCATGACGGGTTTTGGGAAATTATGGGAACATGATAATCATAATTTAAATGTAATGGAATTTCGAGGGCATGCAGAATAAGTATATAACTTTCATTGTGCCTTTTGTGGGGTATGGGAATTGTAAGCATGCAAAGGGCTGGGAAAATGAGAAGGGGAAAATAAAGTGTGTGTCGGAATTGATTTAAGAGGTAAGTATATATGAATTATAAAAGAGAGGAATGTGTGCTTATACTTGAAAGATGCATATGTGTTGTGATGTTGTAATTTGGAATATATGAATGTGTATGTTGATTTCTGGATGTTTGAGAATTAAATGATTGAATTCTAGGAAATGAATTAGAGTACCTAAAACCAGTAGTGTCACATTACTGGTGTAGTGCCTAGCGGTGTAGACTGAACTGACAGGCGATAGTATGAAACAAGAATGTCTTGTAAGTTGTGGCGCCCGACGGTGATGTGGAACCGCTAGGCGATGGTGTAGTTGCAAGGTGCATTGTGATATGTTTTGCATGGTTTGTTGTGTTGATCCTAGTCTGGGATATGCTTGATGTTGTCATGAGCAAGTAGGTTCATGATTGGTGATGAACACGTGATGATATGAGCGGGGAGGTTCATATCCTATTACTCTCGTGTGGGGATACGAGCGAGGTAGGTTCATATGTTCCGTGCTCACACTTGAGAGATGATGCGTGCGGGGAGGTACGTAGCTAGTGGATCATGTGTGTTGGACTACGGGCGGGGAGGTTCATAGAGTTGGACCACGAGCGGGCAGGTTCGTGGAAGCATTGGAATCCCTAAGACCAGCTTGAGTATGTACCTTGTGTAGCGTAGTGTGCTTTTCTTGTTTTCGTTATCATGTTGTGATGTGAGACTTAGATCAGGGGATGTTGTGCCATGAGCGGGTAGGTTCATGGATGGTGGTGAACACGCGATGATATGAGCGGGGAGGTTCATATCCTATTACTCTCGTGTGGGGATACGAGCGAGGTAGGTTCGTATGTTCCGTGCTCACACTTGAGAGATACTGCGTGCGAGGAGGTACGTAGCTGGTGGATCACGTGTGTTGGACTATGGGCGGGTAGATCCGTAGAGCAGGACTACGAGCAAGGAGATTCGTAGAGTAGGACTACAAGCGAGGAAGGTCGTAGAGGCAGGACCACGAGCGGGCAGGTTCGTGTGAGCATCATAAACCTTGAATCCGAGACTATGTGTTGGGTTGAAAAGCCTTGGGGATTAAGGTCTTGGCCAAGAATTAACTAGAATAAACCAGATGGGTGTATCTTGTTTTTTTATTAACTTTTATGTTAACTATTTATGAGCTCACCCTTTCTGCTTGTGTTTGGCGATGATCGTGTAATGCGTTACACGGGAGCAGATGATGTTGTAGGTGGTGCTGGTGAGGCATAGAATCAGAGAGAGGGTTAGCTGGGAAAAGCTTTTACTGGCGTTTTATCATTATTGTTTTTATGAACTTTGTAAACAGTGTTTTACTGATTTGTGAATTTGGATACTATATCGAAGTTTCATAAATTATGGATTTTTGGATAACTTTCGATTAATAAATGTTTTAAAATTTCCCGCGCTTTTGGGAAGCGAAGTATAATAGATGAGGTTTTCATCATATTTTTTATTTATTTTTTATTACTTAAATTAGTAATATCCAACCGGGATGTTACAGAGTTCGGAGGTGTCAAAGCATCGGTAATTATTATATATAGTTAGCGTTGGAATTGTCAATATTATGAATATGTGTTCTAATGAACGCGTTGGTATTGAGTCCGGAGGTGTCCGACCCTCTGCAATTATTTTTTGTATTTAGTTGGAATTATTTCTCGTTACAGAATAATGATGAATCGTAGATGGATTAATCTATCACATATAAGTACTGCTTTATGGTTTTGCTCTTGTCATAGACCTCTTCCCCCTATATGAAGAGCATAATTGATACGTAAGTCTTTTTCAATAAATGCCTTCATTTACACTTTTGAATATATATATATATATATATATATATATATATATATATATATATATATATATATTTTTTTTTTTTTTTATATATATATATATATATATATATATATATAATGTCATGTTTTCTAATATTGATAATTTTAACTTTAGTGCCTTTAATGGACAAAGTATATTGAGTGGTAGATCGACTGCCAATACTAAAAGGGTCACTTGGATTTCCCTCCGGGTACTTATACGTTATATGTCATTCATTTAATTTAGTATTGTCATGTGTATTTATAATTAAATACAATTACTATAAGTGTAGTGTAATAAACAAACTGGGAGCTTTGAGTGTGGCTATTATGTGATGCAATGGATGACAACCATTATTCAAGGCAACTATGAAAGTGGTTGGGATGATGTAATATACTAACCTATTTCATGTACCAATTTTAACTTGAACTAATTTATACATGTATTGCTAATAATTCTCTTACACTTTTGCAGAAATTCAATGACCCAAGTCTGATGGATTCAGGAGCAATAACTTATATTCAACAAACTTGGACGAAATACTTTCTATCTAGAGTTAGTGAAAGTTAGGTTTGGGGAGACTTAGAAGCTTAAACTTATTTTATCATATGCTAAGTTATTTGTAACTTTGTTAAAACTGTTTGGATTGGAACTATGTTCGCACTGTTTTTTTATATTGCCATTGTGTTGAATGTTTTTTTGACTTCCAGGTTGATGTTAATAAATAAAACAAGCCCGACTTAAAAAAAAACGAAATTAACGACGATTTTTACCAAGACCGTCGTTAATTATGAAACTTCCACGACGGCTAATACCAAGACCGTCGTTGTTATTGGTAGGGAGATCTAATCCTGCTTCGAAGAAAAAGCCATTTCCACGACGACTTTTGAAGCGTCGTTGAATAATATCACATTGAAAATAGTGTTTTTAGATCGTCATTATTACGAGTTACTTTGTATGCTGTCAAGTTTACTTATATGATTGATTAGTGATCCATAAATTTTTTTTTATATTCTTGGACCATTTTTTATTGTATAAAAGGATGAAAATTGTGGTGGTGATATTTAAGAAATGGTTGAAGAAGTTGATTATCTTTTATTTTGTAATGTTATACAAAAATGAAAATCTTATTTATGTTGTTTACATTACTTATTGTTGAGAGTTGTTCAATTTATTTGTATTTAAAAGTACAAAATATATGAATTTTGTAAGCTTGTACGATAGTTGTATTAGATTATGTAATTTCATCATCAATTAATGAAAATTGTAGTTTATATTTGTGTGAGTATGTGTTGTTCCGACCAAATTCAGAATTAATAGGGAAGAGAGATTCGGTTGTAAGTGTGTATTGAAATGGAATGGGTTACTTATGTGTAAAGAACAAAATGGAACTTACTAAAACCATACTAAACTGAATCTCTAACGCAATAGGATCAAATTGAATGTGAAGATTCTATTTTTAGTATTATCTTTCATAGATAGGATAAAATAAATTATTTTAAAAATAGTTCAAACACTACTAGAATTTTCATATTTAATGAGATTGTTTTTTTAAATTTGTTATAAAATTTTATAAGAATTTTTTTTTTGTCATTTTTTCTAAGAGTTTTAATTGACATGTAATTCCTTCATAAATAATTATTTGCTACAAAAATATAAAATTTGTAAGTATTTCTTACAAAAATTGATGTGAAAAATGTTTCGTACAAAATAATTTGTAAAAATATTGGTAGAAATTTCTTTCAAATTATTTTTTATAACAAAATTTGTAAGTATTTTCTATAAAATAAATTTCAAAATAAAATTGATAAGAAATATACTTTTTTTAATAGTGAAATTCTTACATGTGGCATCAATTATCCCGTGGCAGAGATCAAGTGGGCTGGGTCACAATTGAATCGTGGTGCTTGGGTTGTTACACTCTCAAATAAGAAGAGTTGTACCTAGCTAATGGTTATAACTTCTGGCCTAGTGGTAAGCGCTCGATTATAACAATTGGTATGAGAGCCAAGGTCACGAATTCCATTCCTAGTGGACATATTGTTAAGGGGGAGATTGTTGTGGGTTGCACAAATTGTGGCGGAAGTCCGGTGGGTCAAGTCACAATCAAATAGTGAGATTCCTAGTAGAACAATTGTTGAAGGGGAGATTTTGCATGTGGGTAGTAGTAAGCGCTCGATCTTAATAGAAATAAACTCATTAGATGGTCTACCAAACCAAATGAATAAGAAACCATAATAGAGAAACTCGCAAGAATAACTAGATGGCTAACATAAGAAAGGAAGAAAGAAAACACATGAAAATTGACATGATTGAATCTAAGTAACAAACTTCAATATACATTCAAAGTCTAAAATTGTTGATATATGTTGGAAAAATGCATAATCAATTAAGAATATTACCGTTTTTACCCCCAAAAATCACCCTATTAAAAGAGAAATAAGATTAACACAAAGAACACACGAATATAACGTGGAAACTCCAAATACGGAGAAAAACTAGGACCACCAAAGAATAATACTATGTGAATATTTGTACATTGCATAGACTACCCTCCCATGCCCTTTGACCCCAAGTACACCCACACTCTCCAAAGCAAGAATTAAACCCAAACCTCACAACACTCTACTATAAAGTATGAGAAAAGTCAAATAAAAGCTTAAAGTGTGTTTGACTGGGGCCAGGAACGTCATGGACTTAGAGCCCATTATATAGTCACTAACACCCACCCCCTTGGTTATCCTAAGCGATGTGAGACTTTTCAAGACATATTATTTTCATTAGCCCAACATTCTCCACCATGATTAAAATAAACACATCTTCATTACCTATACTAGCAATCATACTCCACCATAAAGAGTATCACTTGGAATCAAGTCATCCCGAGAATTTCCACTTGAAATTAAACTATTCCAAGAATTTCCACTTGGAATCAAACCATCCCAAGAATTTCCATTTGAAATCACACCATCCCAAGAATTTCCACTTGGTATCAAACCATCCCAAGAATTTTCACTCGAAATCAAACCATCCCATGAATTTCCACTTGGAATTAAACCATCCGAACAATTTTCACTTGGAAATCAAACCATCCCAAGAATTTACACTTGGAATCAAACCATCCCAAGAATTTCTACTCGGAATTAAACTATCCCAAGAATTAATCAAACCATCCCAAGAATTAATTAAACCATCCCAAGAATTTTCACTTGGAATCAAACCATTCTAAGAATTTCCACTATGAATGAAGTCATCCCAAGAATTTCCATTCACCCTGCATCAATGCTAACCAATGCTCGTGTATAATCACCACAAATCTTGCATAAATATTAGCCAATGCTCGTGCATAAACACCATACACCCTTCGTCAGAACCATATCATAACCCACAACACCAAACCACCGAACATTGAGAAAAGCCACAGATCAAACATCTGCACTTCGTAGCCATCGTGTCGTCTGACTCCCTCTGTCGGAGACGCAACACCTGCTAACATAACACCTGTTGAAGTAGCACCACCATGGCACCACAACATCCCACCGCCAACAAAGCACCACACGAAACTCCGTCACTAGACATCGAACTTCCACCATGCAAAAAGCGAAACACCTCTGTAGATCTAGGAGTATCTCGCCACACACGAACTCCACTACAGATCCAGTATGACACACAGTCCTTGCACCTCCACAAACTCAGCTGCAGATTCACCGCGTCAACATAACGCTGGCAATAATCCTTCCATCAAATTTCTCATTGCAACTTCAATAAATAAGGATGATTCTCTAACAATAAGGAATTAATCTTTTCTTATGTGGAAGATCATACTAAGCTGCAATCACAAAGTATACTAAGAAAAAATCCTACCGAACCATAGCTCTTGATACCACTATTTGGAAAAACGCATAATTAATTAAGAATATTACCATTTTTATCCCTAAGAATCACCCTATTAACAAAGAAATAAGATTAACACAAAGAACACAAGAAAATAACGTGGAAACTCCAAATATGGAGAAAAACCAAGACCATCAAAGAATAAAACTATATGAAAATTTGTACAGCACATAGACTACCCTCCCATGCCCTTTGACCCTAAGTACACCCACACTCTCCAAAGCAAGAATTAAACCCAAACCTCACAACACTCTACTATAAAAGTATAAGAAAAGTCAAATACAAGCTTAAACTGTGTTTGACTAGGGCCAGGAACATCATGGACCTAGAGCCCATTATATAGTCACTAATACCAACTCCCTTGGTTATTCTAGGCGATGTGGGACTTTTCAAGACATTATTTTCATCAGCCCAACAATATATAAGGTCCTATTTGTACAGAAATAATTGTCATATTTAACTTTCGTAATCATGCCTAAACTAGGTTTAAAGTCATGTGAACAATGCCCATACTTGAGGTTGATACCACGGAGGAGGACTCTTTGATTACATATATGAAGGAAGTTACTAATTTGATGTAGTGTAGATGATATGATACCATCATATGATATGCTCTAAAAATTGATGCACAAAATAAGCCAGTCAAGACTAAAATTTTATAATGTGATTAGATGAGGTAATTTAAGAGAGTGATTAATTTATTTGGTGAATTTGAATTTCTTTGAAATAAAATGAATTTTTTGGATGAAAAAAATTAAAGGTTTAATTAATTATTTAGTTCTCTAATTTATTGGTTTTGTTCACTTTGGTCTCATTATTTGTTTTTTGTTCAATTTAGTCCTCTATTTTTTTAGAAAATTCAATTTGGTCCTCCAATTGTTTAAAAAAGTTCTATTTCTTAAAAAAATTTCAGTTTAGTCCTCTATAAAAAATTTTGATTAAATTTCGTCATCTGATTTTTAAAACAGTCCAAATTTGTCCTCTCCAATTTGAGATCAAATTAGTAATTAAGCTTAATTACATCTTATATATACAAGTTAAAATAATTTTTCATAATTTATACATCAAATCACTCCACCAAAATACTCAAATTCTTTTATTTTTTATACTCCACCTAGATACTCAAATTGTTTACATTTAGTTGGAGTGATTTGATGTATAAATTCTAAATTTTGTAACATGTATATATAAGTTGTAATTAAACATAATTATTAATTTGGTCTTAAATTAGAAAGAACAAAACTATATCGTCTTAAAAAATAGGCAGACTAAATTGAATAAAAATTTTAAATAAATTGACTAAATTTAAAATTGTAAATTTGACCCATGGTCCATGAGCTAGTCATAACTCACTCCTAAATAAGCCCACATTATTGGCCCACCAAATGAGGGACCTTAAAAAGCTTCATACCAAATCAACTCGATTATTTGACTTGATTGACTCGAGTTGGCCATTGGCCTAGGCTAACTCAAGTAAACTTGAGTCGACCTTTCGACACAGGTTGAGTTGCCTCGATCTTTAGCCCTAGTCGGCTCAACTTGACCTTTTCCCCAAGATGACTTGTCTCGACCTTCGACCTTAATTGGCTTGGCTCAACCTTTGGTTTCGATAAACTCAACACGATTCTTTAACCCAACCAACTTTGCTCGACCTTTGGCTTGGGTCCAGTCTTTAACTTGACCACTGATTGAGTTAACTTTACTCGACCATCAACCTCAACATTCAACCCTAGTTAACTATGTTTGACCTTGCGCACGGTCTTGACCTTCAGCGTGGGCTGACACAACTCGTACTTTGGTAGGGGTCATCTTGACTCGACCTTCACCCTAACTGACTCAACTCAACCTTTGGCATGACTTGATTCAAGTTGGCCTTAGCTTGTGTCAACTTGTCTCGGCCTTAGCGATAATTAGGCTGACTTGACCTTCGATTCTAGCCAATTCATTTCGATTGTTTAGCTAGGCCAATTAGACTTCACCTTTTGTGGGGTCGAATCGGCTTGACCTTACGTCAGACCCACTCCACTTGACCTTTCATCGAGTTGACTCGACTTGACCTTTTGTCAAGCCCACTCAATTTGACTTTCAACCAAGTCGACTCGAATTGACCTTTGGTCGAGTTGACTCTGCTCAACCTTCAAACCGACCAACTCAACTTAACTGTTGGCTCTTTTTATCTAGGTTGGATCAACTCATCCTTTGGTCTATGGATGACAATGGGTCAGGTCGAGTACTAAAAAATCTACCCTATTACGTGCTAGGTTGGATCAACCCATGAATACTGAAAGGTGTTTTTATAATTTTTTTTCTAAAATTTGAAATTAAATTATTCAGAAACAAATATTTAAACTACAAACTTAAACAAGAAATTTACTTTTAAGAACAATTCAAATCAAATTATTCAATAAAATATTAATGCAAATAATTTCTATAGTTTAAAAACAAATTTAAATGAGTTACGCAAAAATATAAATTTTTATAAATTAATCTTTTACTAAATGACTTTAATTTCATAAGTCTAGATAAATACATAAAAATATATGAAGTTATATTTTAAATGAGTATTTCATGATTAATATTTCTATCACTAATAATTTTATTTTCGTCGCTTAAATTTAAGAAAAAAAATACTCAAATAAAATTCACTAATAATGGTTGTTGGCAGTGGATACCTGCAGATTGACAACCATGATACACGTACTCGCCTCATTAGTAAGAAGGTAATTAAATACATGTACTTGTTATTCGCAACTTTTCATTAAGGATATCCATTTAGTATTCATCACAAATTTCACCCTGGTGGGTACAAATTTTTTGTCATCCCTACTTCAGCCTGGATCAATTTGGCTCACCCTTCGTTCAAAACTAAATTGGTTTGACCTACGACCCAATCTGGCTCAATTTCATTCTTTGATTCAATTAACTTGACTTGACCTTTAGCATGGACTTGCTCAACTCCATTCTTCAGTACAATTGATTTGGCTCGACCGTCAACCATCTTAGCTCGATATCCGACTAGGGCCAACTTTACCCAACCTTCAGCCTAGGTTGACTATTTTGGTTTTTGTTACTCTTTTGGCCATGTGGGCTTTCTTGCTTGGGCTTTTTGGCCCTGTAAGGTTTTGTTTTCTTTATTCAACTCATATGTGGACCAAGGCCAAATCCTATATAGACTAGATGAAGTTGATAGTTCTACTTGCTATACACATTATACACATATACACATTGAAAAAAAAAAAAGATGTTCATCTTATTTTAATATTTAAATTTAACAAATATTTTTTTAAATACATAATTTTAAAATGAAATTTTATCTTAAAAGACAAATTCAATTACTTTATCCAAATAATATTTTAATTATTCTATCTAAAGAAAATATTAAAAAAAATGATTACAAATAATTTAAATATAATATTTTAATTTATGAAATTATTGAAATCTTTCCTCCAAATACACTAGGTTAAGGATTTTACTAAGTCGATCTTTAAATTAATTATTTTAAAATTATAAAGGACTAAAATGAAGAGTTGAAAAATAAGTTAATAAGTAAAAGTTGGCATAAAAATAAGTTAAAATACTAAGTAAAATCAACTTAATGTATGTGGCATGTTAGCAACCACACACATATACATACATACATATATGACGATGGGGAATGCACCTTAATTGGAAGTCTTTAGTGGAAAGCTATTTTGGGACAACTTTAAGTCTAACTTTATTTTTCTCTAAAAGAGATCGCACTCGTACGTACTTATCTTTAAAATTAATTTGGTCATCAGAGATATTTTATTGTTTTCGTGATGAGTTCTTTTTCCTCGTTAAAACAAATAATTCATAGTTTAAATAAACTTATTTAATTTTAAAATTAAAAATATTTACTTCGAAAAATAAATAAAAACTAAATGAGAAGTCTATAAAACGAATTGTAAAGAATACCTCTATCTACTTACAATATATAAATCTAAAACACACTGTAACATCGTCAAGCATGCTATGTCAGACTTTTTGGTTGTCACACAAAAACATTTTGATCTCGTTAAAATTTTAGGATAGTTGTCATTTATAAAACATATTTTTTTTACTTTTCCAATCCCTTATGGCAACTCTATTAAATTTTCATTAATTATAATAATTATTATATTTCTTAATTTAGTGTAATTTTTTTATTTTTAAAACCCTAGAAAATGATATTTTAAAAGTGATAGTGATTTAAAAATAGTGAGACTCAATTATTTTAATATTAAAAGGTTTTAGTATAAATAGAATTGTTATAAATGAGTTTCATTATTTTAAAACATATCATCTCTCTAGAAACCACTTTTCTAGAGCTCTCTGACTTCTCTCTAAGAGGTCTTGTCTTTCTGATCGTCTGATTGAAGAACCAAGACTTTAAGATTGATCCTCTCGATGAGCTCTTCAATTTGAACCGATCAATTTTTCCGTTTGCATAAGTTAAGTTTCCACTTTTTTTATGTGTCTTTTCTATTTTCTATTGCATGTAAGCCCTCTTCCGCTTGCATGAGTCATTTTATTTATCGGTACTAGTCTCTACTGATCAGTGATCATAATGGTATGTCCTAATCATTCTTGTGATGTTTCTATGTGTAGATAGAGCATCCTGTAGAGTTAAAGGTGTTTGGCGTTCATAGAGTTGTTTAAGCATGATATCAGGTAAGAGATGCTAATTTCTTTGTCATAGTACTCAGATATGTGAGAAATATACATAGTATGTTTAATTTGTGATTGATTAATGTATTTGATATGCGAGATTGCTAATGATGTTGAAAACTATGAAGATGTGTGTTTTTCCTATTAATTGAGAATAACTAGTGGTTTAAATGTGTTTTGCATTCAATTGGTATAAATAATTTGCTAGAATTGATGTTTGATAATTGAATGATATATGCACTGGTTTTGGAGTGGTATGGACTGTTGAAGATGCATAAAACGGGTTGGATCAGTTTCTGTATAATTCTGCAGAGTTGCACACTCGATGGGCGAGTAGTAATTGCCTAGCGAGTGAACTAATCTGTAGAATTATGCAGAACACTGATCTGTAGAATTATGCAAATTCGCAAACTCGCTAGGCAAGTGTTATTCGCTGGACGAATTTCCAAGTCAGGAACTTCCAGACCTGGGACAATGGTTGGGCGAGTAAGTCAGAACCTGAAACTTGTATTCTTGAGTTAAATTGGATGTTATTTTAGTTATTATAGAATCCTTGTAATTATTATGAATGATGAGTATATGATATGAGATTGTTTAAATGAGACTGAGTTGAGATTGGTTGATTCTAACCGAAGGAGGATTAGTAGAGATTGTGGTAGTGTATGCATTGAGGTAGGGATTGTCTTGGCAGTTATCCTAACGCTCTAATAACCATTCAAATTCTCAAGTAGATAAAAATGAGGTATGTGGTGAGAGGAATAAGAGGTCCTTGATCATAGGTGTTAACGGACTGACCTTGTATGTGATAGAGTTTTCACTCTTAATTTGTTGCTCTACAAAGCATGAGATGTCACTACAAGTGCAGAACTAACTAGATCCGACCTCAATGCATGTATCCGGATTAGTTGAGTCGTAGTTTATAAATATATGTATTTGAATATTTGCTTGTTTGTAGTTGTTATATATATATATATATATATATATATATATATATATATATATATATATATATATATATCAATATTATATGGTTTAAGAAAATTCTTTAAAAGTCATTAGTTTACCCTTCTTTTGTGTTTCTGTCTTGTATTGTATGTTTTCCTTTTGCATGATCACCTATTCGGTGGGAGCAGTGGTGATTGCAATTTCAAAGGCACCTCTAAAGGTTGAGGAGCCATCTTTTAGGTCGGAAGAAGGTATCAGTGAAAAATTGTTATAAGTGGTTAGCTTGTCTTTAGAGTTAGAAATATTTGGTATGTATAATTGATATATTTATATAGTCCAATCATTTGTAAGACTGTAATATACTTTATACATTTGTTTATCTATTTTGAATACTAAGGTGAAATATCTTATTTTATTAGTTTTAAGCTGCTAAAATTGAGATGTTACATTATTAGCAATTCATTTTTGTTTATTTGTATAAATATATACCTAAAGAACAAAGTTTCATCGCAAATAAATAAAAAACAAATATAAGAACAATGTTTCTGTACTATATTACGATATTATTCTCTTATCCCTTCATTGTACTTCTTAAAGCTTTATAACATGTTTCTGTTTCTTTATATTCGTTTTCTTAGTACAGAAGTCATTTGAGGGAATGAATTTATGGATTTGAAGATAAAGTTTGTGTTGTTTTTTTTTTAAGAGATTTAAAAACAAAAATAAGTAGATTGAGGAATGAAATTTGTAAAGATTTATGAATAATTTGATTGATATGATAAAAAAATAGTTAATAGATTAAAATATAATTTATTATTTTTGTACAAAAATTGATATATATATATATATATATATATATATATATATATATATATATATATATATATATATATATATATATATATATATATAAGGAACCAGGAACGGGGCTCCTCCCCTCCTACGCCCATTGGTTCGATAATCTAACACTCACATGATATTTTTTTAATATTGTTATTTTTGTTTATTTTTATTATATAGAATATTATTTTTATATATTTTATATAATTGTTTTTATATCTAATTCATTATCGTACATATAATTTTATCACTAATTGTATAAATAAATTTTATTTATTATAATATAATAATTTAAAGTAATTGTCATGAATATTTTTTTTTTATCACTAATCGAAGTTCAAAAGATGAAATATTTATGATAAATTTTTGGCTTTCTGTATTTCAGGGTCTGTTTAACCACAAAATTGTAAAATAGGGTGATTTTTTTTTTTAAATTGGGTCAAGTCGTTATGGGGAAGGACGACATTCAGGGTGTAGTCGTTCTCCACCCTGTCGGTTTTGCTTTTTTATTTTTAAGTAATGTCGTTGTTGGAGATGATGACTTTTGTTTGAATTGAAAAGTGAAATCGTATGATTTAACTTTTCACTTTTTTTTTTCAAACTTTTCAGTTTAATTATTTTTAATTTTTTTTCAAAATTTTCACTTTTCATTATTTTCTTTTTTAAATATTTCAGGTTTTTTAATTTTTCCTATTTTTTAGATTTAACGGTTTTGATTATTTTTCCTTTTTTTCAAATTTTCCGGTTTTGATTATTTTTTTTTTAATTTTTTAGTTTTGATTATTTTTCTTTTTTTTTCAATTTTCGTTATTTGTCCTTATTTTTTTTGTTAAATTTATCAGTTATCAATTTTTTTTTTTGAACATTGCACTTTTATGTATTTTTGTTTAAATTTTTCACTTTTAATTTTTGTTAACACTGTTGTGTAGTTTTATAATTATTTGTTTTACAAATTTTGTTAGTTATAGAAATTATATTGATTGTATTTGTAATTATTTTTATTCGTACAATAAATTAACTTAATAAAATATACTAGATAATATAAAATTACATAATAAAAGTAAACTAAAAAATTGGATAAAGCAATAAATTACTGACGATAAGGATAATTTCTCCTATGATGTCCTTCATTTCTACAATATGAACATTTACTTCGTCTGTTGGGATGGGATTTGGTTGATCCATTTCAATATGAATTCTATTAGTTGGTAGTCTTTCCCATACCCTACGATGTATGTTTGGGTCTGGAATGAAATTTGGTCCGGTGTTTGTGGACCAATATTCTTTATTCTTAACCGGATAAAATTGTATTTCATATGCTTTGTTGATGTTGTAGAGGCTATAAACTAGATGGATGTATGAGGTTAGATCTACATGGGAGAAAGAGCACACAATTATTACGTGATGACAAGGCAGTCGAAGAGCTTGAAAGTGACCACAATCACACCACCAATCATTTAATTTAACCGTAAAAGACATTGGTAGGCAGTGATCATGTGGAGAAAACATCTCTTGAACTTCAAATTCATTATATTTTCTCTTGAGTATCAACGAACTTGACACATTCCCACTTGTTGTTGATTTTTTCAAATAATAGCGTTTTCCTCGGGATACTGGTGGCCTGCTCGTAACATGGAGTCTATGTTGGAAGTCCTACATCAACTAGAGATAAGGCCAATTCACGATATATAAGTGAGGTGCAAACCTCACCTTACAAGCCGATTTTGTGGGGTTGAGTTAGGCTTAAAACCTACTTCTAACATGGTATCAGAGCCAAGTTAGAGCCTATCCTAGCGAACTTTCTTGGACATTTTGTTCCACCCGATATCGGGCCGCTAACGGACCACCCACTAATTTCTTGTCCCACGCATGAGATGAATATACCTCGACGTGAGGGGGTGTGTTGGAAGTCCCACATGGACTAGAGATAAGGCCAATTCACGATATATAAGTGAGGTGCAAACCTCACCTTACAAGCCAGTTTTGTAGGGTTGAGTTAGGCTTAAAACTCACTTCTAACAGTCTGCTTTAACCCCTCTCTCAACAAACCATGTTACATCCTTTTAAATGTTGTTTTAATCACCATTGGATTGCAATTTGGAATGATCAACAACATTGGGTCATTCAAGGTACACCATTTAGCGAAAACTGCCATTTGCGTGATGAAACACCTTACAAGCAATGGTATATAAACCACATTATCCGCTATATATCTCTAAATACTGAATCTTTCTACGATGAGGTCAATTTTACTACAATGTTGTACATATCTTTACCATGCGTACTTATTCATGACAATGACCTTGCTATTTATTTTACAGTATGATATGTCACAAGAACCTTCTCAACCTGCTTCACAACCCTGCATTGGCCATGTCGGGTCTTCTCCAGATTTTATACATCATCCCCAACAATGTTTTGGACACTCGTCTATGGGTCACAGTCAAATGTTTGGACATTCACAGCCTCAATTTGGCAACCCATCAAACACCCAATTCCAACATGTCCCTTCATCGTACGGTTTCTTCCCGCATCAGTCAAGTTATGATGTTGGTCCATCACAGATGGTTGGCACTTCAGCCATGTCACCACCATCTGTCTATTATCCAGGATCTTCATCATCAATGTCATTTTATCCTCCGCCAATGTCTTCTCAAACCCCCTAACAACGATTCACCATCCTCTATTTTCTCAAAGTCATCAACACGAAGATGATGATCATGATGAACCACACCAAGAACAACCACCAACACGACCAACCAGACCCAAAAGACGACTTCTATGTGAAACTGGAGGACACAAATGATTTTCTACTAACTTAATTGTTGCATTTTAATTATTAATCAATGTTAAAATATATTAATTTAATGTTTATTTTTATTCCACTAATTTTTTTTTACTATTTATTCTTCCAATAAGTTTAAACTAAAAAATAATCAAAATTCATTAATTACGAAAAAAAATTGAAAAAGTGAAGTCGTCATGTACGAGGATGACTTCACTTTTTCCAATAGCAAAAACCGTCCTTCTAGAGGACGACATTGCCTTTTAAAAAATAAAAAATAAAGAAACCGGTTGGGTGGAGGATGACTTCACCTCCAATGTCGTCCCTCACCCTAACGACTTAACCCATTTTGGCAAAAAAAGAAGAAGAAGGAACCCATTTATACAAATTTCACTTCCAATCGACCCTAAAATACAAAAAAAGCCTAAACTTTTATTATTATTAGTATAGTATTTATTCTTTGTATAATTTTGATCAAGTGATGTATTATAACTTTTATCATTGTATAAAATAAGACATTTCATTAGAATTTAAAAAATTAAAGTAAACAAACATTTAAAATGATTTTTAATTTGATTATTTATTTTTCTTATATATATATATATATATATATATATATTAAATATTTTTAAATTTTATCAACTAGGTTTTATTAGTATTTGCAAACTTAGTAAATGTCTTGATTCTCATGAGATTTTATTTGGTATTCTAATTTAAAATATATACAATTGAAATATATACAATTATATAATTTTTTTATAAATATTTGATATTAAAGAAACAAACCTCCTTATTGAATATGTGATATATTATGTTTCTTTGACCGTAATTTTGTATCATTCTATACAAATGAATTAATTAATAATAGTAATAAAGTGGGTAGAGATACACGGATACGAATATATACCCATTATATGATAATTATGATAATGAAACAAAAGTTTGATACTCAATTAATTTGGTTATAAAGATGGGATGCATTTTTGCTCTAAAAATCAATATGAAATAACCAAGCTCATGTTCGGATGTTAGTCATTTAGTAATCGAATTTTTCGTTACTATTTGATTTTTTTTATAAAGATAATGGATAAGTCATTAAGGTCAAATTCACTATTAGTATTAAAAAAAAATCAAAGTTTTAAGTGCTATATAAATTAGAAAAATTTATTACAGACTCAAGTCTAAACATATGCAAATTTATCCTTTTTTTTTTCTAAAAATAGTTACAATAATATAAACATTTATAAATTATCTTGATTTCAGGAATGTAAGTCGAGATAACTGAACATTTCAGAATTTGTCTGGAACTCCTATTGTAACCAGCTTTTCATATTGGAAAGAAAAAGAAAAGATCATTTAGTATAAGAAAAGAACAGTATCAGTTATCTTTACTGAAATAATTGATAAAGTATGGATAAGTTGATTACTCGTTGTCAGATTGTATTTTTGAAGGCAGATATATAATAAACACTTAAAAAAAAGTTAGTACTCCTGTAAATAAATTAAAAAAATAAATTTTACTGAATTAATAAAAAAATAAATTTTACAAATATATAAGCTAATTTTAATCTATAAAAGAATTAATTCTTTTAGAATTTAAAATTTGTTTGCAAAAAAAATTATAAAAAATATTTGCAAATTTGCATCAATTTTTTCTGCAATAAAATCTATTTAAAAAACAACATGCACTTCTTCCTGCAAATTTAATTTTAGCCAATTAGTTTCTTGCGTGTTTTAAATTCTCTTGAAAAAAATTAGCAAGTAATTTTTCCTGAAAAACAAATTTGTAGGTATATATTTTCTACTAGTATTTTTGCAAGAAATTTTGGATGAAAAATATAATAAATTTTGAAAATATATAATTACACTTTGAAAGTTAATATTTTTATTATAATAATTATATTAGGAGTGCTAACATGGGTTGGTCCGGTCTGTTTAGATCGGCTTGCATTTGGCCTGTGGGCATGTGGGTTTACTGTCCTGACCCGCCCCGCATTATTTTTATATGTCAGACGCCATTCCTAATTTATATACTTTTTAATTATGATTTAGTCCAAATTTAAATTCTATATATATTGGTATATTTTATATTTTAATTAAATTAAATATTTTTAAGTAATACCTTAAATGAATATAACAGCTTTAAAATTGAATTGAATAATAGAAAGTAAACAAAACATAAAAATTTAAAAACATAAAAAAAATCATGAGAATAAAAATATGAATGAAATAAAAAAAATGATTTAGCTTATTATTTTTGTAGTCTTACTTTATCAAGTTGTTTTTCCATTTTGATTGAAACAAAAAAATGCACTAACAATGTACTAGAGTGTGAGATAGATAATAAGCGTGTAAGTTATGTCAATGCCAATTATTACAAAGGTATTTCAACCGAGAAAAAAAAAATTATTTCTACACATTGTTCATTTTCTATCAAAACATTAAAAAAAATACATTATTCACAAAAAAAAAAAAAAATACACTACTCAATTTGTCTTTTAGACTTGCTGTCACAAATCCACATAATTTCTCAACTATTTCCTCGGCCTACAAGAGACAAAATGTAAAGAAAATTAGCAAGTTTAATAAGAGAAAAAAAAATTGATAACCATTTACACATTAACTATGTTGAGGATAGATGCATACAACAATATAAACCCAAACAACAAAGATGCAAAAGTTTCATAAGAGAAAATTGATTTCTAACTAGATAAATACATAAATAAATTAGTAGTGAAATTATGGAAAATTAAAGAACATATAAATCTTATTATGGTTTAAATTTAGAGTAGGAAGTTGATGCACGATGAAAATTTTGACACTATTTATGTTAAAGGAAACAAATAAAAAGAATTTTGTGTCGTATTTTATTGAAATGAGAACATAAATATATAAATATATATGAGAGCATCAATGATTAATATATATAATTCTTACGGGTACGCTATTATTTCTATAATAATATAAAACTGCAAAAATATTCCTCTAAATTAACTATTTTAATAATTAAAATATTTTTTCATAATTTAATTTCTAACACTTCCCTCAAGTTAAAAAGTAAATATCAAAAAGGTTAAAATACATTTTTTGTCCTAATTTTTGTCAAGTTTTGTCAAATCAATTCTAATTTTGTTCTTGTATTCAAATAGATCTTAATTTTTTCCATTTTATTCAATTAGATCTTTTATAATATAGTTAGAGCCGTCAAAATGGGTTATAACCCGCGAGCCAACTCGGCTCACACGGTTTGGGTTGGGTTGGGTTGAAAAAAATTACAAATTTTAGTATAAGTTAAAAATGAACCCAACCCACTAAGAACGCGACTCATTCGGGTTGAACTTGTGATGAGCCGAATTGGCTCACCAACCCGCCAATAAATTTTAAATATTATATATGTATATATATTATATATATATATATTTATATGTATTATATATTATATTATATATAAATATATATAATATATATATATATATATATATGTATATATATGTATATATATATATATATATATATATATATATGTTATTAGTGAGTCTGTTTTTAGTTTTGGTTCTCATATGCTAACCAAATATCGTTTTTTCATTCTTCTAGAGAGAATGTTGAGGCACTCATTTTAACACAAAATTGGTTGCATGGTTTTGAACTAATAGGTAACATTAGTGTTAGTATTGTAAAATTAATTTAATTATTTAATACTTAATATTTTAATATTATTAGTTAACATTATTTTTTTCTTGTTTTATTGTAGATGGGGATAAAGAAGATGCTTCAAGAGATGAAAATGTTGTGGATTTATCCATTCAAGATTCTAATACTATAGTTTGATAAGTGACAAGAATGATTTGATGTTAGATAGTAATTTATATTTTTGTGATTTTGGTTTGTATTTGGAGTTTAACATGATTTGGGGTTTTATTTGGATTGTATTGAAGTTTATTTAGATTTTAATCGGAATTATAATTTAGTTTTCTTGAGATTGAAGGGAAAAAATTGTGTTTTTTTTTAATTAAGTGAGCCAGTGAACCAACCCGTTTAACCCGCCAACCCGTGGTGGGTCGGGTTCTAATTTTGTTGGCTCACTAATAAGTAAGCCGGGTTGGGTTGACCCACTAAGTGACCAACCCGTCGCAGGCGGAGCCGGGTTGGGTCAGGTGACCCATTTTTACAGCTCTAAATATAGTGACTGCCACGTCCTATATGCGTTGGATCCACTGGAATAAGGTGGAATCACTACAAGACAATTTCTGTTAGGGTCTCTAGAAAATTGACATAAAAAAAAAAGTCGACTGTAACTTTTGATTAGTGTCTTCCATTAAGGTGGAAGTTATAAAGTTTGCGTCGACTAAGGGAATTGATGCTACTAACATTGGTTTGGTCCACGCTAAGACTAAAACTATAACTGTAACATTAATTAAGACTTCACCCACTCTATGCCAAAAAATGCGCCCAATGTCAAAAGCCGACCCGATAACACACATGCATGAAGAAGAGCTCCATCACATCTCCTCCCCATGGCCATTCTCCAAATGGGGCATGGACATAGTTGGCCCATTTACGCCAGGGAAAGGGCAAGTCAAGTTCCTTCTGGTCGTCGTAGACTAATTCTCTAAGTGGATCGAGGCAGAACCGTTGGCCACGATAACAGCTAAACAGGTCCAACGCTTTGTTTGGAAGAACATCATCTGCCGCTATGGTATTCCCCACACAATCATCACTGACAACGACCGTCAGTTTATAGACAAAAGTCCCGCCGAATTCTACCATGACTTGAAAATAATACATATCACAAGCTCCGTCGAACACCCACAGACAAACGAGCAGGCAGAGGCCGCAAACAAGGTCCTCCTCGGACAACTCAAGAAGCGATTAGACAGAGCAAAAGGGAAATGGACGGACGAGCTACTTGAAGTACTGTGGGCGTATAGGTGCACCCTCAATCATCAACTCACGAGACCCCATACATTCTAGTATACGGAACCGATGTAGTGATCCCCGTAGAAATCAGAGAACCTTTCGTGCGTCAACAACATCATGACCCGCAATCAAACGACGACAACATGAATACTCATCTCGACCTCCTATACGAGAAAAGAGAAAGAGCACGCATCCAGGACCTGATAACAAAGTTGCGAGCTGCCAGAAGATACAACTCCAAGCCTAAACCGCGTTCTTTTCACAAGGGAGACCTAGTCTGGAGGATGGCTAGCAAAGCACGAAAGCACGAAGGAAAATTCTCAGCAAACTGGGAAGGACCATTCCGTATACTGAAAGAAGTAGGCAAGGGAGCGTACCGACTGGAGAGACTATCCGGCGAGTGTAAGACCCGTAGAATTTAATTAATTAAATAAATAATTAATAAATAAATGCGGGAGGGGAAATAATTATGACATTAAATTATGGTTGGTATGACATGGAAAAGTACTAGCTCATGTGGTTGAGAGTACTTTGGTTATGTGAGAGGACTTGGGTTCGAGTCCTATGTATGCTACTTTTGTGTTATTGTTTTATTATTTCAATCTATGCAAACATGTTCTGTATGATATGATGCTTGAATTATGATTGTTAGCATGAAACATGATTGGTTGAATTGGCTATGCACTTGAGTGGTAACAAAGGGGTCATGGGTTCAAACCTTGGAAATCCTAAATGGAACTTATGCTTATTTTTATTTTTGCTAATGGTGACTTTAGATGGAATTGGAAAGGTTAACAGAAACCATGGGAATCAGTACGGCCAAGGAGGGGGCTGCACTCACCATTCATGATGAGAGATGGATGGTTATTAAAAAGTAAATGAGCTGAATTTCGTTTTAATGCTTTGGGTAACCTAAAGTACTAGTTTAAAAGGTAAGAGTTAGAGTTTAGGCAAGATTTTGGCAAGGCTGAACTTAGACTTAGAAAAACAGAGACAAAGGTGAGTGAGAGGGGTCTGACGTGAGGGAGTTTGGAGGCGGAATTGAGGGAATCCGAGGTTGGCTATTGGTGATCAAGGGAGAGCTTCATCAATTGTTCACATTTAAGCTAAAGGATCCAGGTTAGGGGAGCTGGACTCCGTGATTTTATACGTATGATTAATATTGTGCATCTGTATGATATATTGATTGTAATTGCACTGTTAAATCCTTGGAAATTCTACGTTTTTGGAATTTTCCAGAAACCGCCTGGCGGGCGGTGAACTACCGCCAGGCGACTCATACATTTGCATGTGTTCTGGGTTCCTGGAAGAGGAACCGCCTGGCGGCACACTCACGGCCGCTAGGCGACGCAAAGCGTCTTGGCCTTTTTTTGGAATCGCTGATGAAGCGCTTGGCGGGACTGGTTGAATCGCCAGGCGGCGCGGGGTAAATTGACCTATTTTTGGGTTCCTGGAGTTCTGGGCTAAATTTAATCGGGGCAGAATTCAGGGGTGAATTGTACAAAGTGATTTTGGTAATCAATAGTAGGTATGGTCATCTAATTAACGGAGTAAATGAATGGAACAGTGGGTGTAAGTGTAGGGTTGAAGGTGTGTTAACCTTGAATGCTTGTTGAACTGATGTAACGTGAATTGGATATAAAAATAGGGATCAATGTAATAAAAATATGGGGTAGTTGTGATTGTGTGAGAACTGGATGGCATTGAAGCGGAAATTCACAAAGGTGGAGAAATGGTAGGGTTTTGAGTGCGGGAAGAACCTGGAAAATACCCAGCCAGCGCAGTGACAGTACTGCTGCATGTTGTAACGTCGTGCGTTGAGATTGAATTCAGTTTCCGTGGGGTTGGGATCAGTAGATGAGATTTTTGGGACATCTGAGGAAGTTTGATGATGGAGTTTCATGCTTGAACCATAGGGGTGGGAACCACCTTAGGAGGTAATGATCTTAGATATTTAAAGTTTATCTTTTGTACTATAGAGTGTTAGGGATTTTGGGTTCTGGACAAGTGGGGTGCAAGAGAGCATAGGGAGCTGATCAGATAGTGCCCATAAGAGTAACACTAAGTGAATGCTAGTACAAGCTAGGGAGTGAGGACTGAACTACACTGGGGTTAGTAAATAGTTAAGTTTGATGATATAAGGAAATAAATTAGATGGGATTGAAGTAAGAGATTGTGCGAGACTTGAACCAGAAAACCAGATTGCGGGTACTGTCATGGTGCCTGGCGGTGTGATGTGAACCGCCAGGCGGTAGTGAGACCACAGTGAGGTCTCGAAGTGGCGAGCGCCTGGCGGTAGAAGCAGCTCCGCCCGGCGGTCGCTGTTGCGAGAGAAAATTAAAGGCGTTGTGCGCCTGGCGGTACGTGACAACTGCCATGCGGTCTGAAAGCTGGCAGCGCCTGGCGGCACGTGTCCCCCGCCAGGCGATTTGTACTGCTGCAACTTTGAGTTTTGATTATGAATTTGTGATCTACAGAGCGTCTAGTGATGCTTTAAGGGTGGGATTGCTGGTGTTCCTGGAGTTGTGGCTCGGAACGTATCCCTTGAGTTGTGGCTCGGGATAGGGGTTAAGCACGTGATATTCCTCGAGTTGTGGCTCGTAATAGCATCTCTTGAGTTATGACTCGGGATGGCGGATGAACACGAGGAACCCTTGAGTTGTGGCTCGGGTTGGCGAGTGTTGCCGGTATGAGTGTGCTGGTTGTGGCCAGTACGGATGGGTCCAGAGAGATTGCCCTCCTTAGTTGTTGGCTGACGAGTTTGGTAGTCTTGGGACGATACGGACTATGTTCGTATACGGGAACTCTACCTGGCATTGCGGTGTATGATCCGTAGCATGTTTTCCCGCACGTGCTCTATCGGTTGTGGTCGATAGGTATGGCAGCAAGTCACCTTGAAGTAATCCTTAGACGTTGTAGAACACGAATAATCTGATTGGGGGTCAGATGGTAGGAATTAAAGAACAGGGCAATATGAGATGTTTATGTTATGTACGATCTCTTGTGTTTATATACTTATTTTCTGCAACTTAAAACATGTGATTTAATTGTTAAGCTCACCCTATCTGCGTGTGTGTGGCGATGATCGTGTACGCGGTACACGGGAGCAGATTCTGTTGATGCAGGTGGCTCAGGTGACGCTTAGCCGCGGAGAGGGGTTAGATGTGGGGAAATGCTTATGTTTTCTTTATTGCCTTTGAAAAAAGTTGTAAACCCTGATGGGTAATTTTATAATGTTATGGTTTTGGTATTCATAGACTTTATTTGATGGTTTAATAAAGTTTTTAAATTTTCCCGCGTTTTGGGAAAATGAGTTATTATTAAATGTGCGTGGTTTTAAGTTATTTCTTTTATTTATTTATAAATCAGTAATATCCTGGCGGGATGTTACAGCGAGCCACTACCCAACACTTGGAATATCTCTCACCTTAAATTCTACTTTAGTTAAGCATTACTTATTAAGCATATGTAATCGGATGTACTATTTCCTACCTTGGCATTTTTCCCTAAGGAGGATTTGGGCCATGAAGGTTTTAACGAGGCATCCATCTCCAAAATAAATTACATGGCACATGATTACAAGAAAGTATTATTTATCGCAATTCCCAACCACTAATATAAGTGTCGCTGGTCGAACATAAACAAATGACATTCCCAACCACTACTCTAAGTGCTGCTGGTCAAGCAATAATAAACATCATTCCCAACCACTACTCTAAGTGCCACTAGTCAAGCAATAATAAACATAATTCCCAGCCACTACTCTTAGTGTCGCTGGTCGAACAATAATAATCATTCCCAACCACTAATCTAAGTGTCGTTTGTCGAGCATAAATAAAGATCACCCTAAGCCATTATCCTAAGTGTTGCTGGACGAGTATGCATAACCATCAAGTCCCAACCGCTAACCTAAGTGCAGCTGGTCGAGCCCACACAAACTCAACCCCGAACCAATAACCAAACGTGCTGACAACAAAGCATAAGTAAACAGGTTCCGGGCAAACGAAGCTAAGAACCATTAGCCAACTATACGAATAAAAACGCCACTGATCGGACTAAAGGAAATCAATCAAACAAACGAATCCAACATGTATATCAAACAAACAACTAGGCAACGAATCAAAGAACTCGACGAGAATAAAACAACGAATATGCAACATAAGGAACATAACGATTTTTTTTTTCATTTTAATAAACTTCGATAATTGTACTTTACAAATATGCATTACAAGAAAAACAACCATTGCGATTCAAAACAGAAGATAAGTCGGCGTCCTTGCCCCTAAAATAAAATAAAACCCAAAACAAGTCGGCGTCCTCGCCCCCAAAGTAAAGTAAAACCCAAAACAAGTCGGCGTCCTCGCCCCAACATATGACAACACACTACTCTCCATCTTCACGACCATCCCCATCCTCGTCGACGACTTCCACCTGCTCTTCGGCAACCTCTTCATTAGAAACATTATCGTCGCCAACATTCGCAGGAGGGGTTGTAACAAGAGTTCCCTCATCCTCCGCATTAGCCGCCTCCTCGTCCGCTAAAGCCTTCAACTTGCTAATCTCTGCCACATCCAACATCTTGTTATCATAGATATCTAAGTTAACATTGAATCGGCAATCAATCACAAATACCTCCTTGTACAAAAACTCCACCTGCCGCAAAGCCTTCTCAAACCCCTTCACGTGTTCTGAATACACGGCCTGCTGAAGGCTATTAATCACACCGGCCATTTCCTTCACCTTCGCCTCCCTCTTCGCCCGCACCTCGTCCACTTCAACCTGCTTCAATTTCAATCTTTTCTCTACGGCCAACACACCAGCTTTCAGGTTCTTCACTTCAGCCTCCAATTTTTTCTTCTCATCACCCCAACTACGCTGGTCACACTCCACTTGCGATTTCAGCCAAATCATCAGCCAGCTTCTTCTCGTCCCCGATAGCAATTTCTTCCTACATCATCGCCGACAACCTTCGCCCCAGCACGAGACCTCGAGACATGTATTCATTCATGGCCCTCATAACCAAACCAGGATCCGTAACCTAAACAATACCAACCTCCAGGTCGGTCACCTTAATCTCCACTCCTTTCCTCATCTGTACCTTAGCCTTTTCGAAGCCACCAAGGTCAGGGTTATTCGACCTGCCAGGAGCAACCCCCCTGGTCTTTGCAAGAACCCTCAACCTTTTTCTATCCTTCCCTACTCCTTTCATCTTCAAAACAACCGATCTCTTTTGTGCCGGAGGACGAATAGTCTCCACCACAAGACCTGCCAAATTTGGCGCCTTGGAAGAACTTTCACCCTTCGCGGAAGCCGCCAATTGGTCCTTAATCTTCGCAAACAAATCCTCTGACACACCAACCTTTTTAGCATAATGTGCCATTACACCTGCAAAAGACGAAAATATTCAGATTAGTCCAACACACGAACAAGTACAGCTAAAGGAAACATACCACAAACATCCTGCCCTAGATCATTCGTAAAAGACTACGTAAAGCAATCAAGTATACAACTTTTAGGTCAACCCATAAGTGAAACCCAACTACAGGGATCCCTAGGCCTAGTTACATAAAAATACAAAAAGCTTTTAGGAGTCGATTCCAAGAAAAGTGCCCTACACATAAACCTAAATGCCTGCAAACTACCCCAACTATTTGATGCAACTGGATAGGTGCCACATTTAGCAATCAAAGAACACCCTTCGTAAATTCGTCAAAAGGAAGTCAGACAGGAAGTTTCACGAACATGCAATAATACATGTAAAAGAAGTCCTCCTTCGCACCCTCCCTACCATGGCAAATGCACTCCACGGCGCTAACCCGCTCCACACGCATAGTGTTCAGATCAAAACCCCTATCAAACAAATACTCATTGTTCAGCCAAGACCTAAGTAGCCGAGACCACCTATACTTAGAAAAACAATTTTTTACACCCTTAGCCACCCAATCATAACCACCACGTTTCGGCCATGTCGACTCGACATGTTCACTAAGGGGATCCTCACGAACCTCCTTTTCCACCTCGATATGTAAGGATTCGGACGAACTGCTAAAGAACTCCAACACCACTACAATAAGTCTATACGTCACTTCATTCCTCAAGACTGGGGGGTTAGTATATCCATTGGGTACACAAACAAAGGCCACAAATGAAAATTGCAAACACCAAAACACAATGGCAAGGCACCACTAAAATAAGTCTATACGTCACTTCATTCCTCAAGACTGGGAGGCTGATGTCCCAACCACACCTAAGTATACGACCCTCAGCAAACCTCTAGGCCACATACTCTATACCATATGTCCCCCCTGCAGGATGCTGCCACCAATAACCCTCTAGGCCGCATACCATGTACTAGATATCCTTCCCTACAGTATGCGGCCACCAATAACCTTCTGGGCCACATACCCTGTACTAAATGTCCTCCCCTACAGTATGCGGCCACCAGCAACCCTCTAGGCTGCCTACCCTGTACTAGATATCCTTCCCTACAGTATGCGGTCACCAGCATCCCTCTGTGCCGCATATCTTGTACTAGATGTCCTCCCCTGTAGTATGTGGCCACCAACAACCCTCTAGGCCGCACACCCTGTACCAGATGTCCTCCCCTACAGTATGCGGCCACCAACAACCCTCTAGGCCGCATACCCTATACCAGATGTCCTCCCCTACAGTATGCGGCCACCAGCGACCCTTTGTGTCGCATACCCTGTACTAGATGTCCTCCTCTGCAGTATGCGACTACCAATAGTTCCCTGGGTCGCATACTTTGCACTAACTACCTCTCCGAGACTATTTTTTCTACACTAAAGTCCAAAAGATGAGTAACCTGAGTCCAATTACCGCTTAGATTGTCAAGACAGACAAGAAGTACCCACCCATAAAGATCCCCATGACTGAATACTGAATACTGCCCACACAGAATCCACCCACATGTACATGGTAATCGGCAATGGAAGCCCACGAATGATTACTGCTAACCCTCGAAGGATCTTTTGGTAATTTCTCTCCTTACCATTGGATCCAGAAATGACCAAAAAGGGAATATTGGGCCAGAAAGCCCATTTCAGGTAGGACCCACAGGTAAAAAGTTATAAATATAACATTATTCTATGCATTGATTACGCATTAAAATATTCTCTAAAATCCTGACATCACCAGTGCTTACTTAAGCATCAGAGTGTCTTTTGCAGGTCCCCCTGCTTCGCCCTCATAGCCCCTCCGGAGCAAGAGAAGATTCGCCAGAGATCAGACATTCGAATCCTTCAACTGATTTACGGATTACAGTTTGGTCCCATAAGAACAAAACTACTTGTTAATCCTTCCGTAATTGAGGTCACACTACAAGAAATTTGCTAATTTGCGAGGGAAATTTTTGCTCGCTAATTTGTCGCTAATTAGCGAAGGATTAGCGAGAAATTAAAACTGTAGCTAAGTTGTAGCTAATTAGTTAGGGATTAAGCACAACACAATATATGGTAGCTAAGTTGTAGTTAATTAGTTAGGGATTAGACACAACCTAATATGGTAGCTAAATTATAGCTAATTAGTTAAGGATTAAACACAACATAAATATTGTAGCTAAGTTGTAGCTATTTAGTTAGGAATTATACACAATATAAGATGGTAGCTAAGTTGTAGCTAATTAGTTAGGGATTATACAAAACATAATATGCTAGCTAAGTTGTAGCTATTTAGTTAGGGATTAAGTGCAACACAATATATGGTAGCTAAGTTGTAGTTAATTAGTTAGGAATTAGATACAACCTAATATGGTAGCTAAATTATAGCTAATTAGTTAGGGATTAAACACAAAATATTGGAGCTAAGTTGGAGCTAATTAGTTATGAATTATACACAATATAATAGGGTAGCTAAGTTGTAGTTAATTAATTTGGAATTAAGCACAACATAAATATTGTAGCTAATTAGTTAGGGATTAAACACAACATAATATGGTAGCTAAGTTGTAGCTAATTAATTATGATTAATGATTTTATTACTAATTCAAAGCTAATAAATAGAATTTCTAATTAAAAAAAATAATATGAAAAATGTTTTAAAAAAAATTAATTTATTAAATAAATTTTTAAAAACTGTCAATGTATTAACAAATTATAAAAATATATTTTATTATTATATAAATTAATCTTTTATTTGTTAATTATTATATATCTTATATATATATATATATATATATATATATATATATATATATATATATATATATATATATATATAATAT
>Ga0214544_1002557_pt1 | contig 38151 bp, 23 predicted proteins | sample CNSS3metaG_FD_160074 | JGI IMG/M metagenome (GOLD analysis project Ga0214544, IMG submission 160074) | Root nodule microbial communities from cowpea collected in UCLA plant growth center, Los Angeles, California, USA - CNSS3 | ecosystem: Host-associated > Plants > Roots > Nodule | place: USA...
TGGTAGACGTCTGTGTTACCAGCCCCGACGTTGGATAACGTCGGACTCCCTAAAGACCGACGTCAAGTGACGTCTGCTATTTTTCCGACGTTATTTTGACGTCACCCGATACGACGTCGGTGTTTGGACAGACGTCAAAGGTTGAAAATGTCGGACGTTAAAAGGCTTTTTGGTGTTAGTGAAACCACACAAAGAACAAAAATTAAACTAATAATAACTTAAATGTAGCATAGATGTTTCACCTTTTAAACTTTAATATATGATGGATGATGATAATAAAGATTCATGACAATGATATTAAATTATTATAATGTAATAAATAATTTGTTTTTATATAATTGTAATGATATATATATATATATATAATTACATTTACGATAATGAGTTACAAAATAAAAAATATCAAAACAATATTCTATATTATAAAAACAAACAACAAATAAAAATATTAAAAATAAGTAAAAATAATAATATATGTATCTTAGAAACAGTTTCATACACCATTAAATGAAATCACACATAGAATAAAAAAAACGAATAATTAAGGATAAGATAAGATGAAAAATATTTTAGAAATATAAGAATACTTTTCAAATACAAAACTTGAAGATTTAACCATTTTCATGTGAAAAAAAAATAAATAAAAAATAAAATATTTAAAAAGGTAAAAATATTCAGATATAAAAAATAAAAAATATTTAATTAACATACATCATTTAAATATAACTATTTGATAAAAAAGAAAATATCTTGGAAATATGAATTTATTTCATGATAAGTCAAATGATTAGAAATAGAAAAAAAGGTGTGTAGTTAAAAGAGAAAAAGGCTATAAAATTAAGCACTAGGAGTAATATATATATATATATATATATATATATATATATATATATATATTATAAAAACATATGCTGAAGAGTCCAAGTATATTACTTTAAAATCACTCAACAAGCCAAAACCATTCCTGTACAAAGCGCGCAAACATATACTTACCAAAATAGAACAATGGATTAGTACAGACGCATTAAACACGAAAGCAACATTACGATTAAGCTTTTCGCAACAGAAACAACACTTCTGAAAAAAAAGAAAAAAACTTATACAAATCTAAAAATTGCACTATTATTTAAATTTTGCAAGCACTGTTCACTCAGTTGTAACTGTCACGTTAAGTTACACCATTTTACTCTATCTCTACTGTCTCCACACATTATTCAACATCAAAAAAATTCTCAACAAAACCGCATCTCATGACAGATCACCAAACTCTCACTGCCATCAACAAATGGTAGGATCTAAGCAACGTACAACTACTGCTGGCCATGGTAGAAAATAATTAATCAAATAATATTAATAATATTAATAATAATAAGAATAAATATCAAGACATATAATTAATTAGACCTAATGATTTTTATAACAACCTTTTAGATTTACTGAGTACAAGAAAACATCTCTAACTTTGAAAAAAATAATAGAATTATCTATTATGAAAAAGATACAACAGTTGTGTACAAAAAAATAAGGTGGTTCTCGACCAAATCCACGACCAATCGAGAAGACTAATCTGGCAATGGTAGGGCACAGCACACCCAAATCTAATCAAACTAAGGACCCATGCCAAGTCTTCGACTCGCAAGTTCACACCTTGTGTCAGCAAATCCAACTCTTGAGTTGACCAAGTCAAACTCCATCCACACGTTCTGCTGATGATGGTGCCCAATCACATAAGCCTCAATTCCCAACAAATCTGAATTCCCAAACGTGAAACAATACACATCTTTTCCCTTTGCCACGTCATCACCCACTCGATACAATAGCCTCTCCCCGGACACACCCATCTCCGCCCCCTCAAACACCATTGTCACGGCGGGAACCGTCGGCACAACACCCCCTCTTACCCGAAAACACAAATCCATCGCCCCTTCAAACACAAAATTTGGATCCTCCAAAAGGGTCAGCACCCCTTTCGTCTGTTCCAAAAACTCGTTCTTTAGAGCATTGTAAACCGACCCGAGAAGGAAAGTGAATTGGGTACCCGAATCCACCATTGTCTGTCCCGCCCCGGTATGGTCCGGCGCGAAAATTGACTTGGGCACCTGCAATGGTTTTGAACCGACCCGAATACCCATCAAACGAACCGTGTAAGCGACCCGGTCGAAGTAGGGTAACGGGGTATTCATCTTCACCAGCGGCGTGTACTTCAAAGGGCCCAGCCACGTCAGTTTCGCATCGCCGAAGAGTAACACGCCGGAGGCGTCGTGGCCGGAGATGCAGTACGAGAATTTCGGAAACCCCATTTGCGTCACAAACGAGAGCGACCCGCGGTTCATACCCATCAACCCGGTTGTCTTGGAATCTTCCTTGGCGTTGGAGCTGAACCCGGAGTCCATGCACCCGAAAATAATCCCCGGTTGACCCGAACCGGATATGGAGAACGTGTCGGTGGCGAGGTTCCCCTCTATGGAGGTGAGGTCAGCGTAGGAGACGGTGGCGTGGCAGAGCTTTCTCGGGTCACAGGAAACGGGTATGGGGAAATCTCGGGTCCGGGTGGTGCAAACGGTTGAGGTGCAGGGTGTAGGGGTGTAGGAGGAAGAGAGTTGCGGGTTGAAGATTGAGTTAATGTTTTGGTTTTTCTTGCAGTGGAGCCAGGAGAGTTCGCTGCCTGTGTCGAGGACCATGGTAACGGTCTGTGGGGGCGTGCCTACGGTGAGTGAAACGGTTAAGGTGACGTTGTGGTGGAATGAGAGCTTACGTGAAGAAGGAGTTGGAACAGAAACAAACCCATGTGGGAGTGTCTGGGATATTAGAGGCAATATGAGAGGGGCTTGGGGTGAGGAATAGGTTGTTTGGATTTTGAGAAAAACAGTTAAAATGGTAATTGTAAGAGGAGGAAGATGGAGGAGGATGATAATGGAGGCCATGTTGTGTTGTGTCTATTGATTTGGTTTACCTCAAACTTTAATGGGGGGAGAGAGAGAGAGAGAGAGAGAGAGAGAGAGAGAGAGAGAGAGAGAGAGAGAGAGAAAGGTGAAGGGTGTGTGCGTGTGTGTCCTTTGAGACAGTAACTGTGTTGTGTGGTGGGAAAGAGTTATACATACATGATATCTCTACTCTTAAAATTCTCTGATGTAGTTGGATTCAACTTTGGACTCTGTCATGTCACGACATGCAGCTGAATGTGCATAGTACAACTCTCACTTTTGGTCATAACCAGCTCTTATGAACACAGAAGCTGGTTCATTATTTCTGTTTTTGACATGATTAATTTGAAAGGTGGGGCAGAGAAAAAGAAGGAAAAAGTTAGATGCTACCAAGGTTTTTCGGGAGAAAGGTTTCACTTTAGAAGGTATAATCAGACATAAAGCGCAGAGTTTTAGGAAAACGGGGAAGAGAAAAGGTTGAGGTTTGAGACAATGAAGAGGGCTATTTATTGTCCCTTGCCTCTCTTAAAACTTATTGTGTATTTGCATGTAGATTGAGACACCTATTAGAGTAATTTAGACTAAGGCATGTTGATTTGTGAGGGTGATGCAGCTAGGTGGAATACATGTTCTATAATTTACTGGTTTTTGTCAATTCATAGCAATACGTTGTTCAACTTGATTTGGACTTGTCTTTGATTGGTTGAAAAATAAGGTCTTTTACTTGAATGAGTAGAGTTGGTGATAATTTGCTGATAATAGCAATTTTTTATGTGTTCAGTAAGATTTGGTTACACAGTTGTCTCCAGTAATGAACCCTTAAATTGATTTCTTCGAGAAAAGGCTAAGTTGAATTTTGGTTTACTAGTCTTTTGATGTGAGGTTGAGAAGGTGAAACTTCAGTATTTGACTAAACATATATGATTAGATTAGTTATAATTTTAATGACGACACCGACTTTTTACTTTTATTGGGACTATGAACATTTCATATTTATTAAAAATTCTGCACTTAAATCTAGATTAATGTTTTCAAGAGTTATATTATAGTATATTACTTTATTTTATATTTATCTGCTACATAACTTTTAAGATTTTTTTTTTTTAAATTGTTCTAGTTCGAAGAAATTATAAAATTTACATTTTTATCATTTCTATCTACGTTTTAATGTATATATAACTTTTCATAATTTTTTTAAAACTTTTGTGACATTTGAAATTATCTTATGTACAAGATGTTAAATGAAATTTCTTACCACACTAGTGTTTTAAATTTTAAATATAAATAACATCCACGCATTAACACCAAAACTTAATTGTTTTCTATTTGTTATTTGTTTAATTTAACTTCATCCAACTATTAATAAATAACTTAATTTGGTCTTTTATTTTTAAATATATCCAATATTTCCTTTTATGATCAAAATAAATTAAAATAGAATGTTATTTAACAGTAACAGTTTAAAATTGTTACTGAAAAAATCATTGTTAATTCGCGGTAATTCTTTTAGCGATGCTATATAGCGGTATCATTAGTTAGACGGGAGTTATAAAATTGAATTCATTTTAAGAAATAAAGACCAAATTACACTCAATTTAAATTATGGAATAAAATTCAATCACTTATTAGTTGTTAGACAAAATTGAATATAACAAATAAGTAAAGAAAAAATTTAACTAAGCTAACACAAAAATGTCGTGTCAAAAACTGAAATTGTATTTTTCTTCAATGAATTAGAGATTTAAATCGAGTTGGTGTAAAAAAATTATTTAAAAAAAAAAAGAAACATATCAATCTTTTTTTACTTTAAACAATTTTAATTTGTGAGTTAAAGGCATTAGTTAGATTTTTTTAATCTAAATTATGGCCATGAAAAGATTGAGTTACGTGTATGAGTTGTATAACGTATGATCGTAATAATGACTTCAGTTTTGTATTTTGTGCAAGAGGAGGTTAATTAGGTAAGATGTGATCCTTTCTAATACTTTTTTTTTTTATCAATTTCACACCACATTTACCCTTTTTTTTCATTCACTTTAATCATGATTGTCTTTCTATTTTCTACACAGGACTCATAATAGTTTCTATTTTCGATTAGAGATTAACTTAACTATAAATGTGAGTTGTTGAACTCAAAAAATCACTATAAAATATTACTTTTTATTTCCCAAAATCATGCAATTTGGTTGGCGCTCCTACTCTCGTAATTAAGTTAAAATTGTCTTGAAGGCAATTGATATTAAGATTTATGCCAATTATAAATAAAATTATTATCGCAATGATAATTGGATATTTATAAAAAACTTGCTTATAAAATAATTATTTTCACGGAGAATTTAATTTTTCTTTTACTAAATTATTTGAATAAGAAATTTAAAATTTTATAGAATGGTGTTAGTTTAAAAAGTCTATCGTAACGAAATTTTTTGGATATTTTGTTTCATCCGTTATCGGGTCACTGACGGACCACCCATTAATTTCTAATTTTGTATACAAGATGTATATACCTTAACATGTTTTAGATGTCCAATGTAACCTAGAGATAAACACTTTCACAATATATAAGTGGGTGCAAACTTTATCTTAAAAACTGATTTTATGTAGTTGGGTTATGCTTAAAAGTTCACTTCTAACAAATGGTATAGTTACTCATATATAAATATCTTAATTTTTATTTAAAATGCAAGAATTTTAAAAATTTTCATAATGTTTTGTATTTATTTATTATTTTTCTGTTTTTAGTCTAGGCATAGCTGATTCAACCATACTCAACGCATTATTATTTACTTCATTTTGGGTGAGATCTTTTTGGTTCTACACTATTTGTAAACTAAACAAATTTTACTCAGATTTATACACTATTCACAGTTTCACAAAACAATAGTCTACCCAATCTAAACATAATTGGATCAAACACATAAAATAGAGAATTTGAATGGTATTTCATATTAACCATTTAATATTTTGTTATGTAATTTGTATTTAGGTATATATAAACAAATTATTTGGTTACATTTAGACTTTTTATTTATATGACATTGAAACTTATGAACTATATAATTAATTATTTTAAGTAATTTTATGCATGTGCAAATATTTGTAGGTATGGGTAACAAGGTTTGTATAACATCTGTGTAGGCCCAAATGAGTGAGCATGGTATTATCTTATTTATTGATATTTTTGGAATTATTTATCATTAATAGAGGTTAACATTGTTAATAAAAAATTGGAATTTAATAAAGAATTATATTATTTTATCCGAATTAAATTTTTAAAAAATATAATACTTTGAATTTGCATGTATTACAATTTCTTAAAATTGAAAGTTTTCTGGTCAACATTTTTTTATATAAATTTAATATAATAAAATTATTTATCTTTGTATTAATCTTCTAACTTCTAACACATTTCCTTTTCAACTCATCTTAGTAGAGTTTAAAATAAATTTTGTTTGGATGATGTTAATAATTACTATCAGATTATCAAATATTTATTAACTTTATATAATTATAGAATGAACTAAAAAAATATTAATCAATCATAATTATTGTTAAAAAGCAAGTTATAGTTACTTCAATTATCACAATGAGTATCCAATCATAAACAATGTATTATATAAAAAAAAATATGACGTCTATTTATATTAAAATAAGTTAAAACGAAAAATCTAAGATGCCAATTGGTTACACCAATTGCAAATTTGATCCTATTATAATCAATACAATTATAGGCATTAAATTTGGTTACACGAATTGTCAATCAATGTATTTTATGATTTAAATTTATGTAAATGGAATGGAGTTAAATTTCTATATTAGTTCTAGAAGGTATTTCATAAATTCATCTTGGACAATTTTGAAACACACCCTACACTATGAAACAAAATCCCAAAATACTTTTTTACTTATAGTTTTTTAAAACTAATATTAGGGACCATTCAAACAATAAAATTTCAATTAGAGCGATAATTTCATTTGAAATTTGCACATAATAGTATCACAAACCAATGAAACTCAGACAAATTTCAATGCAACTAATTTGTTTTTTCTAGTAACATGGCCCCAGGATTTGGTATTTAAATTCCAATACCACTCGCTTTGTGTCATTCAATTCATTAAAACGATAGAAAAACTGACCTCAATTTTAGTTATTGGTCAAATGAATATGTTAACATTTTGTCTGTTTTCATATGTGGTTTTGTCTTCACAGGGAAGAATGGGCAAGGCGTGTTACATAACACTTTTTTAATCATGTAATTAGGATATTTAATGTTTTGGTGCAATTCTAAATTATTCTCTTAAGTTTTGTTTTTAAGATATTAATTATCAATTTAGATATTGGTTATACTTATAGGTTTTCATCTCTTATTATAAAAATGAATTTTTGTGATAATGAAATAATTAAGATATTTTTAGAAACTCATTATGTGTTGTAATTGATTTATATTGAATGTATATTAGGGTAAAGAGATGAGCTGAAAGGTGTCTGGACAGATCTAGATTGAAACCCTAAAAGTGTTAATTGTGAATATCTTCAACAAGAACGGCTCAGAAAGATGTTGCCAACAAACTCCACCATGGAATTTGAAGTTGGAATTCAATACTAAATGGAAAAAGGTTCAAAACAATAATGCATCATCATGCCTAATTTTCTTGTCACTTCGGCGGAGAAATACAAATATTTATATTATGAATAGAAAGTTACTTTGTTGATCTTTGAAAACTTAATAATTTTTTTTTTCATAATTTTTATATATTACATTCATTTAATTTATCCACTTTTAATATATATAATACTCTTTGTAACTTTATATTTTTACTGTAAAAAGTAATCTGAAAAAATATGGCATACCAGAATAGAGAACAACAGAAAATTACTATGCAATAGGTGTTCTTAATTTGAATGCATACACAGTGAATTTTGGATGATTTGAGAGTGAGGGAATTTGACTGCTATACGTGACTCCAAGTTGAGATAATTAAAGAAGTTTTTTTTTTTTTTTATTTATCCAAATTGATATCGCAAAACACAGGTTACATAACGAGTTGAATCTTAAAAATTCTGATTGAACTTTTCTCTAGAAAAACTTCAAAATAATAGGAAACTGTTTTACTAGGTTTCTTTTATATAAAGTGCCGATAATATAGACCACATATTAAAAACTCTCCTTCAAGCTTTAACCTAAAAATACAAACTCACACGTAAATTGTTTCACATGTTTTTGTCCAAAAATATTCCATAATGAAAGATAATTTAAGAGTAACTAATTATTTTCGGAATTGCAAGTTGATAAAATTGCACTATTTCACGTCAACAGATTTTAATAATATTATTATTATCATCATTACTTAAAAAATATACTTTCAATATTTTTGAGATAAATTTTAATTTGAATAAGTTTCTTCCAGTTTTTTAGAGTATATGTATATATGATGAGGGTATTCACCCATCTTTCAAGTCGTCTTGTTCACTCATTTAAATAAACAGAAAAAATTGGAAGCAAACATACAACTTTATTGATTGATGTATTTTATGCATATCATATAAAAAATATAAAAAACAAAGAAATATATCTTATAAGTCACACATAAAATATTAAAAGTAGGTTTTAAGCCTAATTCAACATCATAAAACCAGTTTGTAATGTTAGGATTGCACCCACTTATATATTGTAAATTGATTTTATTTTTAGTCAACGTAAGACTTCCAACATAAAATAAATATATATATATATATATATATATATATATATATATGCACACTAACATTTTATACAATAAAACTCGCAAAAATTGTTATGAACTTGAGCGTAAGAAAGAGACACAGCATATACCTTTTTTTTTTATATGTAGAGAACATAAACTTGTAAACCATGGTTGGTGGAAATGAGCAAAGCAACCTCACTTCGTAGTCTTTAATCTCTCGTTATACTACAAGACTTGTTTTTCTTTTCCTTGAAATGAAACGTGGGTGATTATGTAACAGCTCACACACAACCCATAAACCCATAATTAGTGAGTGTTGTATGATTTAGATGCTAATCTCTATGCTTATAATTGGGAAAATGAGGATTCTATAGATATAAAGATTTGGATCCTTTAATACAAATACTACCAATAGCATAAGATCCCTTTCCAATTTTCAAATTTCCTTGAATACAGGTAAAAGACACGTGTACAAATTATTGGCACTTGAATGGCGTGCACAAAAAAATAAGTATCCACCATCCACCCACCACTGCACGTGCAATTATTTTCCTTACTTACATATTCAAACCCAACCCAAACACTATCGTTCATTCAATAATATCATTATTTTTTTAGTATATCAACATTATCAATATACTTATTCACAAATTTTATTGTCTCTACTAAATTTGTTGTCACGTGTCATTGATATTAGTATATTTCATGCTGAAGTATTTTTCGTTTGAGAAAAATGATCAAGTCATTCTGTTCTTCATCTTTAACCTTTTCAAAAAGTTTGATAACGTTATTGATGTGTAACATAACAATTCATTCATGGAACACTTTCACATCAAAACTAACATCATTTCCACAACGTTATGATTGTATATGTTGAAATATGTTGAAACATTATTTACTATTTATCCTTATTATAATTTATATATTCAACTTTAATTTCTTCAGTTAAATATGACTTACAAAAGTTACAACCTCTATATAACTTATGAGATATTACAATCTTTATATGGAATATCGTTAACTTGATCAACCACACTGTTTAAAGGATTTTTAATATTCATATATTTGTTTTTGAATAACTTTTGTAATGAATTATTCAATGTTGACAAAATTATTTTTATTATTATTATATATTTTTGTTAAGGGTTGTGTTCTTCTAAATATTAAAGATGCCTAAATCATAAAATGCTTTCGCTAGTTCTCATTATATCAACATGCAGCATTAAAAACAATACAACCAGCACAATCATTTTGAAATAAATCTTCCCTATTTTATTTATCATCTTTTAATTTTAATTTTATTTTACAACAATCATTTTAAAAAAATGAGATTGTATAACCGATTTCTCAACTTAAATAGCGATTTGAATTGTTTAGATGATAATAAGAGGAATGTGCGATTGGGGAACTTTGAATTTTTTTATGTTAATATAAAAGTAAGAAAGGTAATTAGCTTTCCTGAGTTGGCAATGCTATTTTCATGATAATTGGTAAATGTCCATGCTCAAAATACAGAGCCAACTCCTCAATGATCCAAAACAGTACGAATTCAGAGATGTTAGCAAAGGATCACAGTTAACTTCCTGGAATGCCATTAGATAAAAAAGCACAATATTTACATGACCTTAAAATTTGTACCAAATAGCCTAATAGATTCATGAACATTGTTAACTGTAATGGTAACAAGTTGTGCATGATACAGATGAGAAACTTTATTCAAAAGTTAAAACACTCACCATAATGATAGCTAAAGAGAATGATGTGTACCGTAAAAATAACTGTGAATCACGAGTTAGTTTCACCCAGAATTGTCATGAAAAAAATTCAAGAATGTGTCTTCTTACTTTAACTGATCATTAAAACAGAGAGTAATGCAGAAGGAGACAAAAACAATCAATTCCACACAATGTAGTAATGCAGAAGGAAAAATAATATATTGTAGTGGAGAAAGTGATGTAGCTGACCAGTAATCTTAGTTATCATCAAGAACACAATCAATTTGAGACAGCAGTACGCTGAAAATTAAAAGCCAATGACAATGGGGGACACAATGAACAATGAATTTGAAGGAACATAAACTGACGTATCACTGTGACCAGAAAGATAAAAACATGGAATAAAAACAGTAGAAGGTGCTTCATTTCATTATCAAAGTAAAACGAAGTTCAAGATCATGCATCATCACCATATCATATCCCCTCACCCCAAAAATTCCAAAGATACACAAACACTTGACAGCTCCAAAGCCCCTACTTCAGTCTGGTTCCTCCATGGTTTTGACTTTCAACAATTGCTGTCACTCCCTATCCCTATGCCCTATTCTTAACATAACACTTCCCCATCAAAGAAAATGTGAGAATCAATCACTAGACTCCATGCTTGCATTGAATCCTTGAGGACTCTCAACCAATATCATTATGTACATTTTGACAATGATAAAGGGGAATCCAGAGAAAAAAAGTTGAGAGCTTTTATACACTCTAACTTACCTTCTTCTCTTCCTTTACTACTACCATGCTCTCATCCCACTGTTTACATCCATAGACCAAGTCCTACGCGATCGCGGAGAAGGATCCATACTAGAACGAGACGAACTCGCTCTCATAGACTCTCTACTAGAAGCAGATCGCTGTGTAGTACTAGAACCACTACTTCCAACCCCACCTCTGAAGCAACCAAACAAATTGCGGAAAAAACGGTTCAATCCTCCACTCTCTCTTCCTCTGTTCCCTCTAGAAGACCATGAAATCCTCCTAGGCTCACCTCCATTGTTAAACCCTCCATCCATTTCGGTATACACCACAGGAAGCTCCCTCTCAGCACCTCTTCTCCCACCGGAAAATCTCCCTACAGCAAACCCTCCACCGGGCAACCTCCAAATCGTCAACCCCACATTCTCTTCCTCGTTCAACCCAACATTTTGTGGTGGATTTGAATTCGCATTTGAATTTGCGTCTGAGGAATCCGCAGGTAACTCATGGCGACAAACAGGACAAGAATTGTGGAGTGCGAGCCATGGTAAGATGCACTCAGGGTGATATATATGCTTACACGGCATTTCCCTCACCGCGGTACCTAATTCAAAAGCTTCTTTGCACACCGCACAGTGTGATTCCATGGCTAAGTGAGTGTCATCAATTTCGATGGTTGGTAACGAATCTATGGCTGCTTTTGACGCAGGAGGGTGCTCGTACCTTCCAATACCGTTGATCTCAATCTGAGAGAGTTGCTCCAGAAGCCTATCGAATCCAGATCCGAGTAGAAACTCTGACATGCTCGGAGGCAAGGGTCTCAGCCCAGAACCGGCACCATCGTCGTAGAACAGCTCAAAGCCTCGACTTTCCTCCTCGCTTGTAGCGGAGGTGGCAGCTGCGCTGCCGCGGAGGACGATAACGGGGTTGAAAGGGGAGCGGTCACCACCGTTGCGGCGGGTGCGGCGCAGGGCAGGACGGGCAGCGTTGTCGGAGGCAGGGCGCTGACCGATCATGTACATGGCGGCGGCTGGGAAGCGGCGGCGGCGAGGATCGAGGTGGACTGAGCGCGGCGGGTGTTCGATTTCTTCGATGAATCCGCCGTCGCAGTCGGGACAGACCACGGCATCCTGGCGGAAAACGCGGACGAAGCGGCTGCAGCGGTAGCACCAGTACGAGGATGTCCCAGAAGACATCATCGTGAAGTAGATCTCGAAGGAACCGAACGGATCCGCAAGCAGGATTCAAATTTTTGGACCAGATTCTCGTAGAAAGAAACTGTCTAAGAATCCGAAAAGGAGGAGGGAAAAAAAAGAAGATAAGAAGAAAGGAGTCAGAGACTACGAGGAATGGTTCATGTGTCTCTATGTGGGAGTTTCCATGGAAGAGAGAGAGAGGGGGCAGGGGCAGGGGCAGGGGCGACGGCAAGGTCATGTGTCGCGTGGAACAAAGATAACAGCGAAACCGCGTAGTCATGTCTTAGCGTGTCACCAACCACGTGGCCGTCTGTGGTTGGATGTAACAAAACGGCACCGTCTTGATGATGCAATCTTGTTAATAAGCTGAATGAGCCGTTTTGGGACTTTGTTTTCAACTTTCTTCTCTTTCTCTCACTCTGTCTTAACGTGGACACATTCTAATCATTCCTTTCCGTCTTAAAAAAATATTACACACTTTTTTGTTCAAATCTTAATATTTCTAGATTTTCTTTCTTCTATATTTGTATAATATACTGGATTTTGTTATTACGTTTTTCTTCCAGTTTTCTTTATAATTAATTGATTACTTGTTTAATACATGCGTATTTCTTTTTACATTTTAGATAATAATTAAATACTTAATTATTTTTAGGAAAGTCAAATATAATTTTTTTGTGAGTGGCTAAAGGATGAGAGTTACAAAGGACAAAAAAATATCTTACTTAAATATCAATCTATGGCTTTATTACTAAATATTTTTAAAATTAATTTGAGGTGACTGATCTTATTGCTTAAGTCACTTGTTAAACTTAATGTTATTGCAAGTAACACAAATCATCACTTGAATAATCAATTAGATGTTAAAATATTACACCTAGAAAACAGCAACGAGATATTGTACGAGTATGATACATACAAATTTTTCAAACATAAATTGTTTTCATATTATTGTGTTATACATTTGAAATATTTTTATAAATAACATAATATATATATATATATATAAATAAAAATTGTATAAGAAAACAGCAATATAATTTATAACTTCCGGACGATAAATAGATGTTATTTCTCTTATTTTATTTATTAAAGTAGTTCGTTAAATTATATAAAAAAAATGGTATACATTAATGTGTTACTGTGAAAAATATGTTGACAACAACTTACAATCAATTGTCAAATTACATATACCTTATAAACTCGTAAATTTTGATGAAATTCACAATTTTTCTCTCTTGCAACTTTTGGTCCCTAACTCTTCTCCAACTTTTTTTTTTTTAATTTTTAATTCACAATGAATGAATAAAACTTGCATACTTCTACTTTCATCTAAAAACGACAAGTGTATGAGTTGGACATTTGTTAAAAGTGTTTTAAAAGTATGCTTACGGACAAGAACGGACAAAATTCGATATTCATGTAGTTTTCGTGTAAAAAATATACTTTTTAATCCATCTAAGAGAGTATAAACTAAAAAATAATAATATAGACCAAAATTAAAAGAACTCAAAAATTTTAGAATAAAACTCAATCAAGCCAAAATAATTTTATATTTTAGCACAATAAATATATATGCTCTTTTTAAAAGCAAGACTTTATGACATTGTTAAAATTCCCTTAAACTTTTCCTTTCCTCTCTTGTGGTCGTTGGGATTTTATTTTGTTTTTTGTTTTTTTCTCTACAAATAGGAAAAATATTATGTCATTTTCAAATGTGTGGGGGTAAGGCATTGTTTTTCAAAGGAGCGTTTTGGCGTGCATTTTATCTTTCCATCTTTTAACGCCGTGTTTGGTTGGTTGATTGTTTCTGTTCAGATTTTAAAACAAAAATATATAAACATGAAAAGAAGATTGAAATAAAGGTGTAGGTTCTATTATGATAAGTAATAATAATTCAAAATCCGTAAAATTAAAAAAGTGATAATAATTGAGTTTGAATTGGTAGTCTTAAATGACACACATTAATAAATAAATAAAAAATGGATTGTAGTGCCACACGCTGGCCTTAATAAACGCTCAGAGAATCTTTTAATACAGGTTTTGGTAATGAATGTTGCTGGTACAGATTCAAAATCTCATAAATTAATATTGGACTATAATATTATAAACTTGTCAAATGTACGGGTAAACAATTTATTTTACTTTAAGAGCTCGAAATAAATAAAGCAAAGCATTAAGATATTTAATATATTCACTAAATATTTATTTATTAGGCAGTCTTGTTATATAATACTGTATATAAAAATTACAAATATTTGAATAATATTAAATAATATAATATTTTTATTTCCTGATAATCATTCTTAACATAAAACATAATATTTAATAGCAAAAGTAAGCTCGTGTAAATTAAGCAATACTCAGTATATTATTTCAATAATCATCTTGAAGTTAATATTTATCATCAAACATATATAGTTATTCTACAAACAAGTTTCATAGTCTATCATTTACCACGCTTTTCTCATTTCTATCATAAATATGATTCAACAATAAAAATTAGAGTGCAAACGAAATTTATCATCAACTTCAAAATCAATATTTAACATCAATAATTAAATGTCTATTATAATATATATAGTCCTCTAGACTCAAACATCACAACATAATCTTCGTGGTTCATTTATAATATAAACATTTGACTCTACTTATAAATGATTAGTATATTAAGAAATTCAAAGACTATGTACTTATCATAATTCATTTCAGCCTCTTAAAAGTTATAATTATAATTTCACATTGAGACATTAATCCCTCTCAAGTATGACAAGGGTAAATTCCTTGTATATGTAAGATTCAAACCTTTTTCATATTGAAGCTCCGGATTGTAAGAATCTCATATGACTCTCACGAGTAGTTATTTTCTTATACATAGGTTTGATACTAACTGATTCAAGATACTTTATTCGAAATTCCTCTCAATGCATCATCTAACATCACATAATTTCATTTAATTTCATTCATCGTCTCAGTCATTCCTTATTCTCTTGTTTTCCTTCATCTTCAAACAATTTTCTTCCTAAATGTCCATATTCTTTCATTAACATCCCTCTCAAAATTTCATCTCTTAGTATTATGCATTGAGTAAGGATGTGTGTTGGTCAAACTCTACTAAGATTACAAACTTATATAGAGTGTCATAGTCTACGTGATAAGAGTTGAAGAAGGTTCTTGTGGCGGGATTAAGAGTGAAACCCCTCACCTGACAATGTCATAAGTTATCTTACCATGTTAAGAGGAATTTGATTGGTTGTTAAGCCAAGTGGAGCCAAAGTGTTGTTTCTGCAATCCATTGGAAAGTTTTATGACAAGTGCAAGACTTATTGCGTTCAAGTCGATGCATAAATCTTGATATTCAGTATAGTATTATATTAGATATTGAGTCTAGTATTATATTATGCTTATGTATTTGTGTGCAAATGGTTTGATGATTGAATCATTAAATGTTGTGTTTTGGTTGCATTGAGATATTGATTTATAAACTATTTTTTTATCATTAAATGTTGTGTTTTTGTTATATTGGGATATTTAGTTATATAATGTTGATGTATGTTCATGTTAACATTAACTTATCCTCTTTATTTGTTGGTTGGTTATTTGTAGTTTTGTGATAATCATTTTTATGGTGTAAACAAACAACCTCCAAATGATAGTAATAATGATAGACGGTTAGAAATTACAGTAGACAAAGTATAAAATTATTTGATGTGATATATAAGATTTTATATTTTGTAATGTGGTGTATTTATGACAACACTCAATTTTTTGTAATAAATTTATTCTTTTTATTTTCTTAAATTGAAGTTATTTGGACATGATCTATAATTACACATTTGAAATTTGTTTATATATGTTTTTTTTATTCATATGATTAAAGTGCTCAAATATTATTAATATATGATTGTCATAAATATTTTTTTTTTTGGGATGTTACATATCTTATGATAAAGAAAAAAAAACAATGCAATAAGATCACGAGGGAGGCATAATCCCACGAGAAAAAACGAATCCTTTTTTTTTTAAGTTAAAGTTTTGTTTTTTTTTATTTTTTTATTTACTGTTTTAAGTTGTCTTTGATAAAATATGATTTTTGTCTTCGATAGTATATGAAATTAATTAACGGTTTACGAGTTAAACATAAAAAATTAATATTTATTTTAAGTAAAGTAGCACATATTAATATTATAATACAATATCTAACATACGATAATTTAAAACAATCCTTAAAATCAATAAAATAAATAATATATCGATGTCTTAAAATCAATATTAGTTTAAATTAGTAATCTAAAAAGTTTAAAATGATGGAAATAAGAGAACACATTTTAAAGAGACCAAAAGAATTCATATTTTTACAAAGATTAAAATATGAATCTCAAATTGTATCAAGACGGAAAAAAAAATGTATAAAAACTAAAATCAGTACATACTAATTTCGTGAGGACTAAAGTATATTTAATTTATTTTAATACTTAATAACTCATTTTTCTCATATTCATTTTTAGCAAATCATACGTGTTTAGAAAAGTCTACGCGTTTTTACATAAGTTATGTGAGTACTTTACTTCCCCGTATTAAAAATACTTATGATAATAATATTATTAACGTTACAATAGTTGTTAACGTGTTATAATGTTTAATTTCATTCTCATACTTTTTAAATAAAAATTAACAGTCATTTAAAAAACCGTAGTGTTATTTTTTAATATTTAATTAATACTTTTTTTTTATTTTACATGTCAAAGATTTTAAATTTATAAAATAATACACTCACTTTAAATATTATACAGAATATATATCATAATGTTGTTTTTCTAATTTAATATATTTTTAACGGAAAAACGTTTTTAATAAAAAATAAAACGAATATATTAAACATGAATAAACTATGTAATTATGAATGTTACATTATTAACTGTGAATTAATGTTAAAAGGCACTACTTCGAAAATGTAAAATAACCTGTAAAAGAATGTTAAATCAATTTACATGTACATTGTTGAAATATAGAAAGTCACTTGGGAATATTGGATTGTAAAGGTTAATAAGGTAAAAAAAAAACTATACAGAGATAAATATCTAAATGTGATAAGAGAAAAGCATTTTGTTAGTTGTTCATATAAAATTAAGTAAAAGTTAATATAATCTTTTGTCTTGTTTCTTTTTATCAGTTTGTCTTGTTCTTTTGATGCATAAATTAAAGGCCAGAAATATAAAAGAGCTTTTAGTTGCTTGAAAATAAATGTTGAATATTTCATTCAGTTAATATGTATTTTTCGAAAATAAATTATGTTCATTTTCATAACCTATATTTTTTTAGGATGAAAATGTATCAACAAATTGTGATTATGTCTATGACATGTTACAAAACATTAGCACTATGAATCTTGAAAATGGATCATAGGGCGTGGTTGCTTGAATGCTCAACCCAATCAATTCTTTTAGAATGAGAACTCACTACACATCCAACTTTCCTAACCTAGCTACCCTCTTTCCTTTACCATCCATGAATATCTAAAAACTTACTATTCATTCTAATAACCCAATTACAACATCATCCTCATATTCATTAAATTGCAAAACCTATCTATAACACATTTTGGTGCGATTCAAGAGTCATTATCTTCTACAATTAAATTTTTGCATAAAGTTTTACTTCACACAAACCACTCTACCTCTTCTGGTGACCATAATTTAGAGTTTGGATAACCAATAAATAAAAGATTGAAAAAATTATAGTTATGTATTTGGATGAAACAAATTAAGAGAATAATTTATTTATTTGAAAATTTTGAATTTCTTTCAAAAAAAAATTACATGCTTGAATGAGGAAATTAAAAAAAAAAATTGACGAATATTAGAAAAGTATTTTAAACAACTAAAATAGTAGAATTTGAAATTTATTTAAAAATAAAAAAATTGAAATTATACAGTTGTGAAATTACTCACTCGTTAGGACCAAAAAAGTCTACAAGTCCAAAATATCAAGTCGGTCTAGGAAGAATGTTGAAATGAGTTGGTTCGGGCATAAGGTCGAGTCAAGTGGGCCCGGGTTGCAGGTCGAGCTGAATCATGCCAAGCCAAGTCGAGTCTACCAAGATCGTAGGTCGACTGAGTCGACCCAAGCCGAAGGTTGAGATACAACAAAGTCAGCCTGGACCGAAAGTCGAGCCAAGTTAGTCTTGACGAAGGTCACAACGAGATGACTCAAAGATGAGTTGGTCCGAGCTGAAGGTTGAGCCTAGTCGACCCATGACGCAAGTTGAGCCTAGTCATATTGGATTGAAGGTCGAGTCGAAGGTCCAAATGACATGACTCTTTGTTAAGTCGACCCTATTTGAAGATCTAGCCAAATCAGTTCGAGTCGAGGGTCGAGTCGAGTTTATCTAAACATAAGATTTAAACTAATATACTGTAATTAAAGGTTGAGTTGAGTCAACTCCAGCTGAATCAATTCAAATTAATTGATGTCAGATCAATTTACATTGTGTAAAGGTTGAATCGACTTGAATTGGTCTAAGTCGAACCAATTAAAATCAAATTGACTTGAATAAACTTGAATCAAAAGTTAAGACGAATCGTGTCAAATAAAAGACCGAATTAAGTTAAGTTGAACTCAAAAATAAAATTTAATCTATCATAAAATAAAAATTAAATTACTTTATTCAAATAAAAAAATTAAAAATTATTATTTTTTAATTACTTCATCTAAACTAATTATTTGTAAACTAATTATTTATAAAGTAAGAAGAATTTAATTACTTATAATTCAATTATTAAATATTTTAATTTTTTGGAATCGTTAAAATCCTTCCTCCAAAAACACAGAATATAATAATTGAAGCTAACTTCATTTTCTGCTAATTCTTAGTTTGGTTGACAAATGAAAAAGTAGACTTGACCACTACATCTACGTCAACTTTGGTTGGTGTTTTCAAGTTGAAATAATTGGAATACTTAGTGGGCAACTACCATGCACAACTGGAACAAGTATCTGATAACCATCACAAATGAAACCGTTTATTTATTTTTTATTCTTTAAATCCTTTTAAATTTTCATATTGATTAAATATAGATATAAATATGAGTAATTTTTTATTAAAATATTTATAATTTATTAGTTAATTTGAAAAATTCATCTACTTTTATTTGATTTTTAATTTCTTAATTTATTTATAATACATGTTTGATTTTTTTTTCATATAAATTTACTTAATTATTATTTAATATTCTTATTTTATATTTATGTAATTATAATTTTTTTATCAATATTTAATATTAAAAAAAGTATATTATTTTGATATTGAATACTTTATATTATTATACTTTTTTATTGTAATTTTTATTTTTAATAAAAAATATTGAATTAGTATTTTGAAAAATAAATAACAAGCAAGGACGTTGTTTCCTATAAGAATGAGATGAGAGAAAATTTTTATCCCATTAAATAAAAATAAGGTCAGGGTTAACTCATATTGAATTGAGTTTGTTTGCTAACTCAAAATAAAATTATAATCACCAAATTTAATGTTTGTTTTAGGTGTTGATATTTTGTCTTTTTAGTTCATAACTCTCGATTACCGTTACAGTGGACAATATTTTTATTTTATTTTGGGTATTATATTATGTTATTTTACAATGCAAATGGGAACTTAATATATATATTAATACTATAGTTAAAATAATAAAGTATAATGTATCACTTTTATTTTATATTATATACTTTTTGTTATAGCATTGAAATACTCAATAACCTTGCTTGTTGGGCTTTTTGGATACAAGGCCCATATGACAAAAATCCTCATCCAGTTTGGACCGGATATTTTTATTTTTTATATTAATATTAATAATTATACAATAAAAAACCGTCATTTCCTACTAATTAAGGCTTATGTAGAAAATAGTATGAAAAAAAAACTATTATCATGATTTTATATTCTTTTAAAAAACAAAACCGAATGAATTTTATTTAATTTCAGAATTGTTATTTCCTGTTATTTAAGATAAATTGAAAAGACAAGGGAGTAAAACCCCGGGAGTGTATCCAATAAATTCTTCATCGTCAGCATTATAAAAGTTAAAAAATTGCTGAAATAATCTCAAAATTTCCCAATTTTTACATGACTCTTTACCTCATGCAATTATGGAACAATGCTTAACATATTTATTTATTTTTGGAATAAACTTTAAGTATTTTAATCTTTTACGCCACATAATAATGAGTAGTTTTAATTAAAAAAATAAATTAAGGGTAGCACTCGGTTTTTATTATTGTAAAATTAGAAATCTTCATTTCTCACTCTTATAATGAAGAGCAATATTTATTTATATTTTTATTATAATATATATATATATATATATATATATATATATATAATATTTTGTCTTTATAAAATTATAAAATTTTGTTTTTATTTCTAAAAGTTTTGAACAATTCTTTAGACTTTTCAAAATTACAAATGTGTTATTATTATTAAAAGAGTAAAAAATCACTTAATAACTTATAGTATTTAGTAACATGATATTTTACTCATTAAAACATTTAAAATGACAATAAGCTAACTATTATTGATAAAAATAATACATATTTTAAAAAACTATAAACATTTATGAGAATATTTTATTTACAGTATAACTTATTCATTTTTTAAGGTTCACAAATTCTAGGATTTAAATTTCCTAGAATGTGAAAATTTACCGATTACCAATCTTTCCAGAACATTAACACTTACGAGAAGGACGACTACATTTATAAGTTTGGAATACTTAAAAAAAATTTCCTAAGACATTCGAAAAATTTAGAATTTGTAAAGTATGTGAAAACAACTACATTTTTATTATAACATTTACAATTCCACTTAAAGAGCGAAACTTGGTATAAAATATCTTCAATTTTGATTCTTTATGTTCTCAACTTGAAAAATTTGCATCAGTGAGCATTTTTTAGTTTAGTTCACTGACTCATAATTCCCAAGGCCATGGAGGAACCAAACTCTTGTTTCTTCAACCCTGCAATTTTGGATTCCCTATCTGAGGATTCTCTTCACGAAATCATCGGCAGCTACAATGGCTTCTGCGACGCAACGCAATCCCTTCTCACCGGGAACGGCGATCTCTCCGTCGGTCCCGACTTCGTTTCTCACGTTCACGCCCTCTGCAAACACCGTCTCCATTCCCTCGTTCAAGACCACTTTCTTCGAGTCCTCGAGGTACCCAACAATTTATTTCACCAACAGTGGTCCAAAGTTTGAAAATTTATCGACTCTTTTGGTTGCAGGAGACTTTTGAACGAAATGGGGCATCAAGATTTTGGCGCCATTTTGATCCCTACTCTCATGTTGCGGGTTTGAACAAGAATGATGATCTTGATGTTAGTTTTCTTTATCCTTACTTTACTTATTTTTTCCTTTTTCTTTTTTTCGTTGTGGTGGGTGTTTAGTTCTGCTGTATGAATTGTTGAACCAGATTGACGAGGATGAAATTCAGAATGTGTTGTATAATGCTTTGGAAGAGGTTACTTTGGAGAAACAGTATCAGGAGAAGTGTCTTTTGATGTTGGTGCATGGTTTGCAATCTTACCAGGACCAGATGTTAGAGGATAAACATGATTTTGAAGGAGAAAGAAATTACCTTACTTCTAAGTATCAATGGATTGTCTCTTCTGTTCTTATGGCCACACTTCCTCGGCATTTCCCCGGTTTGTTTGCAGTTTGTTACTTTTTAATAGGTTAACGAGGGTTTGTTTAAGCAAACTGATAGCTTTAGTTATGAATGCTTTTTTACTAATCTCGTGGTTTTCTTCGTATGTATACTTTTACATCAAAGTTTGATATGGTTAGCACTACTATACTGGTTTACATAGGTTAGTTCCTAATGCAATATTTTGAGCTCTTGATCTATGTGATTTGGGTCTTTTAAAGTGAATAACTGAGTATGAGTAGATAAGTAATCTCTGTCATTGATAAAAAAAATAATGGTTGATGTTCCAAATATATCCATGAACCAACGATTGAAATTTGTTACTTTACCTTGTAAAAGTGAGTTACTCACTTTTGAGAAGCCATGTCCTTTTTTGACGTTTGTGAGAACATTTTAGTTGCTTGAAAGCTCTGCTTATTAAAAATACAGTTACTGTGTTTCCTCTTCGTATCAATTTCTCTTATTTGATCTTTTTTAAGGAGCTTACCGCTTTCTTTTCTTTTTGCCTTGTATGTTTTTTCCTGTTTGCAACTTTTAGTTATACTGCATTGGTATTTTAAAAGAAAACTGGAGGAGTTAAGTACGATCATGGATGAAGAGTTCTGTGATGATGCATCTCAAAATAAGGATGGCATGGATTTAGATGAAAAAGGAAAAGTATGCAACAAGGTTGGTGAAATGGATGTTGATGAGTGCTATAACGACCATAGGTTCTCGGAAAACAGTAGACTGGTGAAGAACATTGGAAAGGTTGTTCTTGATCTTAGAAATCTTGGATTTACTTCCATGGCGGAGGATGCTTATGCTTCTGCTATATTTTTACTACTGAAGGTGAGGATGTTTCTGAAATTCAAAGTCCTGGCTTTTCCAGCTTTCCTGAATCTCATTTTACCAATTTGGCTCTCACCATTTTGTTTTACTTATGTATCTCTTTGTAAATGTAATCTGTGGATGACATCTGGCTTTCTCCTTTCTGAATGGCAGGCAAAAGTAAATGATGTAGCTGGTGATGATTATCGAAGTTCTGTTTTACAATCTATTAAAAGCTGGATACAGGTTTGTTTTGCATATAGAATTTCATGCTAATTATGCTATAATTTTCAGTTGTTGTTTTATAATTACATTGACACTTAATTTTGACTCTAATTACATTATAAATGTAAATTTTTGTATCAGATAGTAATAATTAATATTGTTGTACATTTCATCATTCAGATAACACTTAGCTATTTATCATTTTTAGATGTTGGGAATTGATGAAAGAGACTGGTCAAAGGATGCCCAACCAGCCAAAAACATTTCCAAAATCCAGTCTTGTCAAAATTTTATGCCACATACAAGTTTCACTCCACTTATTTTCTTAATAGGATTTTTTGCTTTATTAGTCGTGTTGCATCTCAATTCTTACATAACCATGATTTCTTTCCTCATGATATATACTAATTTCATTACATATACCACATCTATACGAATTCAATTAAATAAGATTTTATTATGATGTTTTGCTTTGGTCAATCATTTATTTTCACAAGAACAACCTAATTACGTGCTTTACTAAAATATCGATGTTCATATGCATTAAGTGTAGTAGATAAAATGTATCTGCATAGTGCATACGAGTTCCAAAGTCATTAATGGAATAACTTATTTTGAGACCCTATTTATATATTTCTGAAAGTTTGACAGTCACTGTACTTTATATAAAATATACTTTCTAATTCTACTCATAGTAGCCAATTTAGGGAAGTGTACACTCTCAATTCTAACACGGTATGCTGATAACTGGTATCATTCAGGCTGTTCCTCTCCAATTTCTGCATGCACTTCTTGTCTATCTTGGTGATGTAGTTAGTTATGAGAGTACTTCATCAGGTTTGAAATCACCTTTAGCGCCACAGCCATCTTCGTGCTGTCCTGGAATTAATACTCCCTCTGAAGGGCTAGTGAGATGGAAGTTGCGGCTGGAATATTTTGCATATGAAACATTGCAAGATTTAAGAATAGCTAAATTATTCGAGATCATTGTTGATTATCCTGAGAGGTACTTTATTTATAGTTCTCTTTATTTCTTTTGAGTTTTCTATTAGAAAATTAATTATCCTCTTGGTTTCTTTTCTTTTTTTTTAACAAATTGAATGGCTAGAACAACACCGTTGCCTAAAACATATGTGGTTATAGCTTCTAGTCATAGCAGAGACATTGACAATTGTTCTAGGATTTAACATTTTCTTTCAGAAATGAAGTTGTTTCTGTTTGTCAGAACAATGAATCTAGAATTTAGATTATCAACTCTTTCTTCTTGCAGTTCCATGCTTGCCTTGGTTTTGAATAACTTTCAAGCTCCAACATTTAGCACTTGTGCCATTTGGCTTGTCTTAACTAATTCACTCTTTACTGGATTGTGGCTTGTTTGTTCATGTCATGTCTTCTGATCATTTATTTTCTTTCTCTCTACTAATTTTTGAAGCTCTCCTGCAATTGAAGACTTAAAACTGTGTCTTGAATACACTGGACAACATTCAAAGCTGGTGGAATCGTTTATTTCAGCACTGCGATATCGCTTGCTTACTGCAGGCGCATCAACCAATGATATTTTACACCAATATGTTTCAACAATTAAAGCACTTAGGACAATAGATCCTGCAGGTGTTTTCCTTGAGGCAGTTGGTGAACCCATAAGGGATTATTTAAGAGGAAGGAGGGATACCATAAAGTGCATAGTAACAATGCTGACAGATGGAACTGGTGGAAATTCAAGTTCCTCTGGAAATCCTGGAGATAGCCTTCTTGAAGAGTTGAACAGAGATGAGGAAATTCAAGAGAATGCTGGTGTTGATGATGATTTTAACAGTGATGATAGGCAAGCATGGACCAATGCCATGCGGTATATCCATGTTCTGGATGATGATCAGTTGTTTTTAATTGTTTTTTCTGATTTGATATGCCTGCCATATTATAAAATGACCTTTCTTTTAATTGCCTTTTCCAAGCAGATGGCAACCTGACCCTGTGGAAGCAGACCCATTAAAGGGAAGCAGAAACCAAAGGAAGGTTGACATACTTGGGATGATTGTTGGCATAATTGGTTCAAAAGATCAATTAGTTCATGAATATCGAACTATGCTTGCTGAGAAACTTCTAAATAAATCAGATTATGATATTGATTCAGAGATACGTACTCTAGAACTCCTGAAGGTATTTATTCAAATAAAAACTCATGAAACCTGGTTGTTTGATAGGTTGTGGAGTTAATATTATATTATTATTTTGTATGTATTCATTCATGTTTTGTATTGCTATCTAAACATATATTAATGCCTTTGTTTTTGCAGATACACTTTGGAGAGAGCAGCCTACAGAAATGTGAGATTATGCTCAATGACCTAATTGGCTCAAAGCGAACCAACAGTATCATTAAAGCTACCATAAATCAGCTGCCTCAGACAAGTAATTTCCAAGTTCATATTTCCCATGTTTGTGATTATTGCCAGCAACAATTTTAACTATTATTTATCTTTAGTTCCTTTTCACAAACAAATTGGTGATGCTCCCTCAGGTACTGAAGTGGGAGACAGTGCAATATCCATGGATGTAATTTCTGCCACTATCATATCTTCTAATTTCTGGCCTCCAATACAGGTTTGTGGACACAATTATTTTATTGATTCTTTTGAATTTTAGTTAATGAGCAGATAAATGATTTATGTATGTCATCACACGACATCTATTCCTCAATAAGACTGTATTATATTTAGGCTCAGCAATAAGGCTTTTCCTCTGAAGAAAGTGCCAAAACTTATTGTTCAATATAATTATTATTATTTATTTACTATTATATGTAGTCTTCACTTTCTAGGGGTACGATTCATTACTTCTTTCAATTAATTTCTGTTTAAGGATCACTTCTGCTTGAGATGCAGGAATTATGTTGGTCCCTTTGTTCCATAATGCCTTAAATTGTAAATCAAATCAGTTTTTTACATAGTTTATCCTCATCTTATCTTAAGCAAATAAAAAATGATCAAACATTCCTTTTTCTGTCCCTATCTTTCCTGCTATTATCAGTCTTTTTCATTGTTATCATCATTATGCTGAGGCAAATTTATATTCTCCAAACGTAAATGTACTACTGACGTATGTAACAATTTTTTGCAGCAAATTTTGATTTTTTTCTCTAAAAAGGTAAATCAGAAAATAAAGACACATAAATAAAATCAGGTTTTTTAGTGTTGATTTTCATGCAGTTAAACAATTTCAAATTTGTGATATAACGTTTCAGTTCTCTCGTCTAGAAAGTTCAGGTAACTTTGCCTATCATTTTTTTGTTTAATTGAGTTGTGTTGAGCTTGAAACGCAAACCAAGCACACTATGATAACACAATCTACCTGCTGATAAATAAAACATAATGTAGCCTTTCTCAACATAAAAAGAAAAGACAATCTAGATTTTTTTAATGATTTCATTGCTGTACTGCAAAACTGCGTCTGTACTATTTTAACTTTGAAGAAATTTACAGGATGAGCCACTTAACCTGCCTGAACCTGTTGACCAGCTCCTATCTGATTATGCAAAGAGATTTAGTGAAATCAAAACTCCTCGCAAGCTTCAGTGGAAAAAAAGTCTTGGAACCATCAAGGTTAGTTGCTCTATATTTACTGTCTGTGGATATTTGATACAGTTTCTGAACTTGATGAATAATGATGCCCCTTTCTCACATTTTACTATTTTACCTCTGTATTTCCTCCAATATTACCATTTTCTATGGTTCAGTTGGAGTTGCAGTTTCAAGATAGGGAAATGCAATTCACAGTAGCCCCTGTTCACGCATGTATCATTATGAAATTTCAAGATCAACCAAGGTATCCTTAGCAATCTTTGCATACCTTTAGTCTGTTGTGTAGTAGTAATATTATATTGTATTTCTTTTTTTCAGTTGGACTGCTAAAGACCTTGCTGCCGCTATTGGGATACCTGCAGATGCTTTAAATCGGAGAATAAATTTCTGGATAAGCAAGGTGGGTCTGAAGGACCACTTCTGCAAATTTCCTTGTTCTTCTTTTTGGTATCACTACTTTGCAGCACGATTATATTTAGTTTGCACGGATGAATATTATCTCTTTTGAGTGGACTAACTTATGATGGTTTTTTCATAACAAAAAATACACTTTTTACTTTAACACTGAAGTTCATTTAGGCATGATGATTATAGTTTTTCGATGACATGACTTGCTGTTCAATTGTGAACAATTTCACGGCTGTGAATTTTCTCTTTTAAAACCATGAAGTCTGAAGCTTAGTAGTGAAGCTGAAAATAAATACTCTTGCTGTCTTTTTTGTACCCAGGGGATCATTACAGAGTCGCAAGGGGAAAATTCCTCTGACCATGTATACACCATTGTGGAAAATATGGCTGAGACAAGTAAGAATGGAGCCAGTGCTGGTACTCAGGAACTTCTTGGAGGTGACGAGGAGGAGGACAGATCTGTGGCCTCTGTAGAAAATCAACTTCTTAAGGAAATGACTGTATATGAGGTAAGTGGGATAAAGTAATGGTCAGTTGATAGTTATGACTTACACTTACTATTACTATCCAACAATAAGAAAATTGACTGCCTAGAATTGAGAAACCTTGCAATATATGCTGTTTAAATTTTAATCTTAGATGGGTAATATATGTTGTTAACCGATCTTTTACAACACAGTCCTTGATCAATATGAGGGCAGGGAAAATATTTAATGAAGAAACACTCTAGAGAATGAATGTTCCTTGAATAAATAAATACAGTTCTTCTTCATCATCATCAGCTTGTTATTCCTAGTTTTGCCAATATGAACAAATAATTTTTGGCCAAAGATGGCTTTTGGGGTGCGCATGTATTTTCATTTATGCATCTCGTCGAGGCATTTAAACGCAAGGGATGTGCAATGCATAGATTAAAATATATCTAACTGATGAAGCTTCTTTGCAGAAATTTATCATGGGGATGCTCACAAACTTTGGTAGCATGGCATTAGATCGAATTCACAATACTCTCAAGGTAATTAATGGTTTTTAATTTATAATTCCTGATAAATAGAACAGTTTTATGCCTATATAAGTATTTCATACTATGATCAGATAGATTTAATTACATGATTTTATTGCAGATGTTTTGCATTGCTGATCCCCCATATGACAAATCACTCCAGCAACTACAAAGCTTTTTATCTGGTCTGGTCTCTGAGGAGAAGTTAGAACTTCGGGATGGAATGTACTTTCTAAAGAAGTAGTTTGATTACAGAGTTGAAATGAATGCATTTGGTCAAGAGCAAAAGGGTAAATTTTCTGCATGTGTTTCCAGAACCTGAATTTCATGAAATTAGTGTATATTTTATTAACTTATTCCTAACCATCCATGTTTTTACTTATATGTTCGTTACCGTACATAATGTTCATGAATAACTTTATATTTGGAATTTACTGAACCGACAGCTTGAGCTCCATTCTTGGTGGCATCTTTGTGTGTTGTCCTGAGGAAACTGCATCCTTTTGGCAAGAGTTTGTTTACAGACTTGGCTAGTCATTCGGGTCAGTTTTATTTTGGTTATGCAATGGTAGTTCCAATCTGAAGCATTCGTCAAGTTGTTGGGATAACACTATCCAAGATACGGTAGATAATGAAAATTCAAGTACACCAATATCATCTTTGCCCCAGGAGATGTGGATTTGAAGACGTTATTAGCTTTCAACATGTGCTACTCCTGGGTTTGCCAACCTTTTCCAAAAGCTTCCACCTTTCTGATATTATCATCTATTCTGAACGAGTCACCTTCCGGTATGTAAATTTGTAGTATTTAGTGCTAATGTAATTTTAGATGATAAATTTAATCAAATAGGAAACCATATTTTATAGTGTTTACATCAAATGTGTAAGTTAATTCGTATGGTACCTTTTTCATAACTCATTAGACAGTGAGTAAACCTGAGCAAAGTTTTTAAGATACTTAACGAAAAATCACAAATCAAGCTGATCATTACCACAACCACCTAGAGTAAGTGTATGTCTGCTACCCCGAATTATTAAATTAAGATTAATAATTAAAATCTTTTGAATGGAAGAAATGTAGTTGAGATAAAAGTTATCAGTTAAGAATTAAATTTATAGTGTCCTACAATTTTAGACATTAAATTGGGAATTTACTCGCACCGAAACCCTTTATTTTTATTCATTTTATGACTATTGAAGCGTTTTTGTTGAAGTTCAAATTTGTGACCCTTACACTAAACAAACTTTACAATGAGAGCATTAGCAACATATTTATTGAATATTGATGTCGATTATAAGGGGTAAATAGTTTCAGTCTGTTATATTTAAACGACGAATAAAATATTCTTATTTCATGAAATGTTTTTTTACCAAGGTTCCAAGCTGGCTTTATTGCAGCGGAACTCACAGAATATAAGATACTTAGGATGGATGCCTGCATAATTAAAAGGAAAAAAAAAATTACATGGTGAACTGCATTATAACTAATTTCGATAAATCACAAGGGAAAAGAGAAATAATATAAATTATTTATTTTTAATAAAAAATACTTTTTAATTTAATAAATTTTTGCTAGAATAAAAACGTTTCCACTTCTTGATAAGAGAAACATTTCCATAAGTATAAAAATAAGTAAAAGTAAAAGGAAAATTTTCTCAAAAGTTAACATGTATTATATATAATGTATGAGTAAAATAAACTTAACATTTCATGTTGTTAAACTTCACAGAAGAATGAAATCTCTTTTCCATCCATGTTAACATGTAAAGTAATGAATGCAAAAGGCAAAAGAAAAGTTTGGAACCATAACAAGAAAATATATATCTTAATTAAAGCATACCTCTCTGCATTAATCAAGCATCAGATAACTTGTATTCGGGAATTGGAACCTGCCCCGACTCTATTCTACTTACATCTTCTAAAAGAATTGCGTAGTGTTTCTTCACTTCCTCCACTGATTTATCACAAACTTCTTTCGCTATATTATGCCACCGATCTGGGGTGTCTTCACCATACAACACCAACGCCTTCTCAAATTGTTTGTTCTGCACTCTTGTCCAAGAGGGACAACGTTGTTCTTTGTTGTTCATGTTCAAGGAATTTGAAGCCATTAATTAGAGGGCTTCAAGGTGTGCTTTCATTCCATTTTAAAGAGTAGAAATACTAACGTAAGTTGTGGCTTGACTATAGGGTCAGTCGTGGATAATTTTTGAAGAAACAAATATAAATAGATTGAACGAGTGACAGATATCAATTCTGTTAATATCCATCAGTGCTATTTATAAGTATGATATAATCTATGCGTGGATGAATATTGTTTCTAAAAATAAAAAGATATGTATAAAATATATGATTTTGACAAAGGAGATAAGCTATAACATGTAAATCTAAACTGACTAATAATCTGATAGATAAATGAAATAATAAGTTTCTAAAACTAAGAGAAATACAAGTTTAGACTGAATGAAGAAGAAGAAAAGAGTGAAGCAGGAGAGAGAAATGATCAATGTAGAGGGCAAAATGTAATGACATAGCGAGGTGCCACGCAAGTGTTGAGCACCGGTGAATCATCATAAGCATAGCTATAAGCATTAGGGCAAACGGTCTTGAAGAGAAGAGCAAACACAGTTGGCTTGCATTTTGTAGCAAAGTGACCAGTGCAGCAATACCTATCTGACTTTGCTGCCAAACAAGCACTCTTGCACCCCACAACCTTCCCATTCCTCTCCACAACCAAAGCTGAAGGGCAATAAACGTTCAAGTTAGCTTCACAGGAAGCAACACCACAACCTCCACCACTACCACTCAGTGCCTTCATTGACACAGGAAGGTTAAACCCATCGCCCAAACTAACATCATAGAAATGCAACGCGGATTTTGAGGTTCCTAGAGTCATTTCTACTAGGGTTGCAGGAGGGACTCCACCGATTCCATTGCATTGCAATAAGCCTCCACAATCTCCTGTTTCACAACAACCTTTGCCTGTTTGTTGGTCGAAGAAACACCCTTGTCTGCCCCAGATTCTCCCTGACCAACCCTCCGGGACTTGCACAACAACCTCTTCGCCGCTTCCGAGATAAAACCCGCCATGTTTTGGTGAAGGGTGTCCTCCATTGCCGAGAATCGCAGGCCATACACTTTCTTTGCAGTTGTTCACCACTATGAGTTGTGTCCCATCTGTTTCACATGACACCATAAATCGTTCGGAGAAAACTAATGTCATAGAAGTAATAACAAACGATGTGGTAAAAGAAAATTGAATGGAAATAGATTATAAGAGAAAGGTATGAGCAAAACTGTTATAAACGTTAATACCAGGAATGAAGAGTATAAACATTAACATACAAGTGAATAGCTAATGATGAAGACAAAAAAATGATGTGAAAAGCTTTCATGGGATATGAAGAGGGAAGAGAATGAGAACCTGTACGGGAGATGGAGACTAGAATGCAGAAGAGAACGAAGTAATGTGAGAAAGAAGGCATTGAGTTTAGGAAAGTGGAACCGTTTCTGCTTCTTCCTTCTTCAACTGTGTTGTGGTTCATATCATGGCGCTGCTGAGAAGGAAAAAGCTATGCGAGGTTCCTTGATTTTAGCCATTTTCTAATCATGTTTGAAAACTGTTTCCCACTACTTTCACCTCTTATGCTCCCTTGACCAATTAATATTTGTTAAAGAAAAAATTAGTGATTTTTAATTAAATGTGAAAACAAAATTATGTTAGTAAACCATGAACATAACTAAAATCTTCTTTTTAAACTTATAATACATCTCTGTCACCATTTTCCCAAAAGCAGAAAGGAAATACATAATAAATAATTATATAGTACATAATAAATAATTATATAGTTTTACTCAAAAAAAATGTTCTAGTTCGTGGTATTTGTAGTTTTCAACCTTGCATTATTTCTTGTATTCACAACAAAAAAATGTAAATATAGTATTTTTATTTAAATTTAATATTTAATGATTTTTATTATGATAAGGTTGAAAGTAAAGTTGTCATAGTGGATAAGAACACGTGGATCAATCCGGTTCATCATGAGTTTGGATCGGTTTGGGTTGAATTTTTTTTATAAATGTCAATATGGATTAATTTTTGATCCGATCCACCAAGAACCCGGCTCACCCGGATTGAATCATTGGTGAACCGGATTGGCCCACCAATTAGTATGGTCACACACATTATGTTGAGCTTTGCAATGTTGGGATGTTTTTTTTTTACTAAACACATTAGTGGGTTTGACAAATGGAAACCTAGCTTCAACTCCAAATAGATGAGGATAAAGAAGATGTTTCAAGAAATGAAAATATTGTGGATTTATCCATTCAAGACTCTAATATTATAGATAGATAAGTGATAAAAATGCTTTGATCTTAGATAGTATTTTTATTTTTAATTTTGGTTTGTATTGGAGTTTAACATTATTCTGGATTGTCCTTAGATTGTATTGAAATTTATTTAAATTTTAATCTGAATTATAATTTATGACTTAAGAAAAGAAAAATTATATTTTATTTAATTAAGTGGGCTAGTGAACCAACTGGTTTAACCCATCAACCCGTAGTGGGTTGGGTTGGGTTCGAAATTTTTCGGCTCACCTATAACGGGTTGGGTTAACTCACTAAGTAACTAATTCATGGTGGGTCGGGTCAGGCCAAGTCAGACAACCCATTTTGACAGCTCTAGTCGAAAGGAAGTAACATAAGCATTTTTTTTTAAGTTTGAAAACTAATTCATCAATTCGAAATTACAAATTCGAAATTACAAATGACAAAATTAAATTTAATAAAAAATTTATAAAACATAATTATAGAATATCTTATTTTTTATCTAATTATACAATAAAAACATTTTCAACTTTTATAGATATTTTTTTAGATAATAAAATAAAATTTTAGTTAAAGAATGTAAGCAAAAAAAAAATATAAAAAATAGTTACAAAATCCAATTTCATTATTAATTATTATATATAATTATTATCATCACAATTATTATATACTATTGTGTGTCCAATTTTTTTACAACCACATATTAAAAAAATATTATAATAATTATTAAAATGGTTAAATATGTTTTGTTTTTTTCAACTTGGAGTGATAATTGGAATTAGTCTTCTTTAAAAATCTTGAACCAATATAGTATTTAGTTATTTATTTTTAGAAATATGTGAATTTAATTTTTTTAATAATATTTTAATAATTTTATTTATATCATTTAATATATGTTCGTTTCAATGTTGATTGTAAAACATGTTTTAAACGTCAAATAAACACGTATAAACACGTTTGAAACATGTTAGTTAGAATACTAAGTTCACACATTTATAAAGATAAAAGACTAAATTGATTCAAGATTTGTAGGAAGGACTAATTCTAATTTTTACTAAGTTGAACGACTAAAAACATATTTAATCCTTATTAAAATAAAAAAATATTAAATTGTAAAGCAATTTATAAAAAAATATTTTTTGCAACTTCCTTGCTAAATCTTATTATATATACTAATATTTTTCTAAACATCTAAAAAACATATATGCAAATAGCATTTTGTTTACAGTTTTAGTTACGTAAACCTTTTCGAATACACTTTTTTTTCTTTTATTTAGAATGAGTTAAACTTGTGTGTGTATATATATATATATATATATATATATACTTTTTTGTGTATACTTTTTTTAGTTTTATCTTTTAAATAATTATTTTTTAAATTAAAATAATTACTTTACAAATTTTATTCTTTAAATAATTATTTTTTCAATTTATATGTTTTTTTTTCAATTTAACTTTTTTTTAACTTAATAAACTTTTAAAACTAAAATAACTACCTACAATAAAATATTACCTGCAAAATAAATACAACCAATTTATAATAAAATTATAAATTTATTTATATTTATTTTTATAATTATGAAAATTTATTATTTTTATTATAAAAGAATAAACACATATGCTTTAGTATATATATATATATATATATATATATATATATATATAATATTATCATCACAAATATATATATTAACAATTATTATTAACATTGTAGTTGCTTTTAATGTTTTTTTTTTTTATCAATACTATTATTTTCATTATGTCCCATTATTAATGTAACTGCAAAGTTTAATAATACTACATCATATCATATATACACATATATGTTAGAGAGTTTTTAACTAATTTATCTTGAAACTAAAAATTTAATTCAATTTTTTTTTTTAAAACCCACAAGTAAAATGATGGTAGACTTTACTTTTTGTTATTTTGTTATTGATTTAAACCATTTTCATTGAATTGAATTAATGTATGGACATCTACATGATAAATTGTGCTGTTTTTATGTCATCTATCTTTTAAAAAAAATATTGATTTGTACTTAATGGAAGAGTAATTGGTTTTCCAAAAATCATAGTTAAAATTTAAACTCTGAAATAATACAAAAACAGGAGACAAGATTCCGGAGGAAAGGATCGGCACGAATAGCGGTTTTCTCATTCTGTGGCAAAACAAACCGGTCCGGGTAGGTACCTTTTACCGCCGAAACCGGATCTATTTCAAGGGAAGCCAACTCAACCGGATCCCTCTCTATGCCCTAACCGGTCGGTCCGGTCACATTTCCACGGTTCTCTTCTCTTCTCACTCTTGGAGTCGGTTCATTCTCTCTTCCTATTCCCCTCTTCTCCTCCAATAATAAAAAAAAAAGCGATTCATCAAACCGGGTATGCATTTTTTCCTCTTTCACACCCTCTCTATTTGGTTCTTCAATTTCCGTTTTTTTTTTTCAAAACCAGACCCAGAAGCGTTAAGGAATTGATTTTGAAAAAGATTGCATCTTCGTAACAATTTGGCTCTGTGAAAAGTAAACACCGATTTGGGTCATGAGAAAGTGGTTATTTTTGTTGCATTCACACTAATATGGCTGTTATGTTATTATTAATCTATGAAATGGTGGCTGTGATTATAGGGAAAAAATGGGTTCGAATCTGGAACCGGTGCCAATTACATCCCAGAAACATGACCCGGCATGGAAACATGTTCAGATGTTTAAGAATGGGGACAAGGTGCAGCTGAAGTGCATATATTGTCTGAAGATGTTCAAGGGTGGTGGGATTCATAGGATTAAGGAGCACCTTGCTTGCCAGAAAGGGAATGCATCTACTTGCAGCCGTGTTCCCCATGATGTCAGGATTCACATGCAGCAGAGTTTGGATGGGGTTGTGGTGAAGAAGAGGAGGAAGCAGAAGATCGAGGAGGAGATTATGAATGTTAATCCTTTGACCACTGTTGTGAACTCGCTTCCTAATAATAACCAGGTTGATGTCAGTCAGGGGGTGCATGCCATTGGAGTGGACCACAATTCAAGTTTCGTAGTGAATCCTGGAGAAGGAATGAGTAAGAATATGGAAAGGAGGAAGAAGATGAGAGCTAGTAAGAATCCTGCAGCTATTTATGCAAACTCGGAGGGTGTTGTTGCTGTGGAGAAGAATGGACTGTTTCCCAAAAGGGGGGACAATCACATTCATATGGCGATTGGTAGGTTTTTGTATGACATTGGTGCACCTTTTGATGCTGTGAACTCGGTCTATTTTCAAGAAATGGTTGAGGCAATTGCTTCAAGGGGAGTGGGTTTCCAACGGCCCTCGCATCATGAACTTCGGGGTTGGATCCTGAAGAACTCTGTGGAGGAAGTGAAGAATGATATAGATAGATGCAAGATGACTTGGGGGAGGACTGGCTGTTCCATTTTGGTTGATCAATGGACAACAGAATCTGGGAGAGTACTGATAAGCTTTTTGGCTTATTGTCCTGAAGGCATTGTCTTTTTGAAATCTTTGGATGCAACTGAGATTTCAACTTCTGCAGATTTTCTGTATGACATGATAAAACAAGTGGTAGATGAAGTTGGAGTCGGGCAAGTGCTGCAAGTGATTACGTCTGGTGAAGAACAATATGCTATTGCTGGTAGACGGCTGACAGACACTTTTCCCACCCTTTATTGGAGCCCTTCTGCTGTTCATTGCATCGATTTCATTCTTGAAGATTTTGGAAATCTTGAGTGGATTAGTGCAGTGATTGAACAAGCTAAATCTGTGACAAGATTTGTGTACAATTACAGTGCAATTTTAATTATGGTTAAAAGGTATACCTTAGGGAATGATATTGTGGATCCATCTTTTTCACAATTTGCTACAAACTTTACCACATTGAAACGGATGGTTGATCTTAAACACAATTTACAGGCCTTGGTGACTTCTCAGGAGTGGGCAGACTGCCCATATTCGAAGAAATCAGCAGGGCTTGAAATGTTAGATTGCCTAAGCAGTCAAACATTTTGGTCCTCGTGTGACATGATTGTTCGTCTAACAACCCCTCTCTTAAAAGTTCTGAGAATAGCTAGTAGTGAGATGAGACCAGCAATGGGATACATTTATGCTGGAATGTACCGGGCAAAAGAAGCTATTAAAAAAGCACTTGGTAAGAGGGAGGAATATATGGTGTACTGGAATATTATACATCATAGATGGGAAAGGCTGTGGCATCATCCTCTTCATGCTGCTGGATTCTACCTTAATCCAAAGTTCTTTTATAGTATTCAAGGAGATATACACAGTCAGATTGTCTCAGGAATGTTTGACTGCATAGAGAGATTGGTACCCGATACAAGAATCCAAGATAAAATTATCAAAGAGATAAACTTGTACAAGTCTGCTGCGGGCGACTTTGGGAGAAAGATGGCAGTTAGAGCAAGAGATAATCTGCTTCCTTGTAAGAGTAGTATACACATCTGTTATATCATGATTTAACTTTCCCAAGTTTAAGTAACTTAATTGAAAAAATGAATCAGAATCCATTCAAGTGTGAAAATAGTACAATAATGCTGATGTCAAAAAATGGAAGAGGACAAAATTTAAGTTTGTGTCAAGGCTTTATGCTTTAGCATGATGACCAATGCTGTAGAAGTTGAAGTAAAAACTTTTGTTGTCTGAAAGTTCTCCACAAACTACTTGTAGTTTAAGAATCACTGCCAGCGTAGTTCTTTAGAAATATTTCTCTGGTGAAATCTTTCTGGTGTTTGACTGTTGGATTCTATTTGACTTATATGCTTGATAATTTAAATTTTCTTTACACAAGACTTACATATGCTATTTTTGTAGCTGAATGGTGGTCAACATATGGAGGATGCTGCCCAAACTTATCACGGTTAGCAATTCGTATTCTCAGCCAAACATCCAGTGTGATGTCCTGCAAGAGAAACCAGATTCCTTTTGAACAAATAGTCAACACAAGGAATTACATAGAGCGCCAACACCTCACCGATCTTGTCTTTGTTCACTGCAATTTACGATTAAGACAAATGTGAGCTTAAACTGCTGTACATTGAATGTTGATAGTTTGTCTTCATGCTGTTGCCAATTGAATGCAATTATTATTCTGTTTAACTTTTCTTTCAGGTTTATGAGCAAAGAGCAAGAATTTAGTGACCCCCTATCGTTTGACAGCATTAGTTATGTTGATGAGTGGATTAGGCCAAGGGATTTATACACAGACGAGTATGGGAACTCGGATTGGATGGCACTGGATCCATCTTCAGTTAACACAATGCTTTTAAGGCCTTTAAATGATGAAGCTGAAGAATTGGGTGAAGGTAAACTACATGTGCTTAGGATCTGTTTGGACAAGTCTCTCTTTAAACACTTCTAGTAAAGTAAAATAAGAAGAAACAATTAAATGAACCTATCTGTGAGTTCATTGTAGCTTATCAAGAATTTAACTTCATTTTGTTACTTTTATTTCCTAAAGTATTTATAAAATATTCCGCGGTAGAAAGTTATATTAACGAACATGTTTTCAACTGATTGCAGGGTTTGATGATGATGAAATTTTCAGTTGTGGGAAAGATAGTGAGGATGAGAACACTGTTGAAAAGTTGGTAAACCAATAGCAAATGATGAGAGAGAATAACCATGAATTTTTTTGTTGATCAGTGCAAATAGCTTCCCACATTATTGCCTAATTCAGAGAAGGTGTTTCCATTGTTTCCAAGTTTTTGTTTGTAGAAATTACTGTTAGAAGAAGATGGAAGGAGACAGAGTAGGTGCTCGGAGGACAAGTGTTACATACATATATA
>Ga0214544_1002565_pt1 | contig 38115 bp, 13 predicted proteins | sample CNSS3metaG_FD_160074 | JGI IMG/M metagenome (GOLD analysis project Ga0214544, IMG submission 160074) | Root nodule microbial communities from cowpea collected in UCLA plant growth center, Los Angeles, California, USA - CNSS3 | ecosystem: Host-associated > Plants > Roots > Nodule | place: USA...
GGGCGGGTATATATATATCCCCATCCCCATCCCCATCCCCAGTTGAAAATTTCGGGTATTACCCATACCCATACCCATACCCAGTCAAAGCGGGGATTCCCCGTCAAAACGGGGACGGGTTCGGGTTCGGGTGATACCCACGGGCACGGATTTATTTGCCATCTCTAATTGAAGTTCAAAAGATACATGATCTATGTCAAAATTTTATTATTATGTTTATTATTTGTTCTTTGCATCATTTTTATCAAGTGATGTATTATAACTTTTATTAATGTATAAAAAAGATATTCATTAGAATTTTAAAAATTGAAGTAAACAAAAATTTTAAAAATATTTTAATTTGAATATTTGTTTTCTTTTTATTTTTTCAATTTTATCAACTAGGTTTTATTAATGTTAGCAGTTTGCAAATTTAATAAATGTTTTGGTTCTCATGAAATTTTATTTGGTATTCTAATATAAAATGTAAACAATTATAATTTATTTAAGTATTTGATATCGAAGAAACAATCATTCTCTAATATTGAATATTTGATAATATTATGTTTCCTTTACCGTAAATTTTTATTATTTTATGAAAATTAATTAAAATTAATAATGGAGTAGTAAAAAAACGGGTACGGGTATGGGTACGAGATTATACCCGTTACCCGATGGGGATGAAACAAAAGTTTGATACCCATTGGGTTTGGGGATGAGGATATGGATGAATTTTTTTTACGGGAATGGGTATGGGATAGCGAAACCCGTCCCCGCTCCGCCCCATTGCCATCTATGTAATACAACTCTAGAAACAAACTACAAAGCTGAAAAACACAAGGGCACAAGAAAGAAGAGTGAGACTCCATATAAGGATCATAGTAGGACTATAGCTCCAGAACTGAAAGAGAAGGAAGATGAAGGTTCAGAGCTAGACTTACACAAAGCTTGAAGACGTTCTATCAGCTCGAAGGAGGATTCCGTAGAGGCTCTAGTTCAACTATTGTTTCAAAGGAAGAAGAGAGGGGTGAGCTGTTTTGGAGTGAATGAGAGGAGTTGAGGGGTGTTTTGAAAAACAAAGGACAAGTGAACTAGCCTTGAGCCTTTTTACTTTAAACTAGGTCCAAAACGTGAAATAAAAGTGGACCTCATAATAACTAATTTGGTACAATACATATTGATATTTTTTGTTTTTAGTATAATAAAAGAAAATAATTTCGGTATAATAAAAGAATATTCAATGTGTTTTAAGTTTTGATATGAATTATCTATTTGGTGATGAATTTTGAGATATTTGTGATAATGATTATAGGTTTAGAATATAGTTAATGTTTTTTATAAACATTACTAGGTAGTAATGTATTCTATAAATGAGATATTGAACTTTTGAAATGGATGAATATGATAAATTTGTATAGTTTATGTGTGTGAAGCTTTAAAAAATAGAATGTAATATAACATAATATATCGTAAAAATATTAAACATGCACTACTATGACGTTTTGAATCGTATTTATTTAAGTTGAATTAAATTGGATAAAATATTGTAAGGACATAGAAAAAAGTTTACGATATTAATTAAAATGTGATCAGATTATTGATTTGAGGTTTCTATGTGCAGATATTCCATCTTGTGTGAGTAGAGGCCTTTAGAGACAATGAAACTTTGTATTAGTAACTCACAATCTAGGTAAGGGAAACTATGATTTTATAATAATGCTTAAAGTGTTTAATTGGATGTGATGAAACTGTAATACACTTTTTGTTGAGAGCAAAGTAAGAATGATGATCGGTTTGGTATATTAGAAACTATGGAAATATGGAGTCTTCTAGTGTTTGCAGTGAACTGAACTACTTTTGGTAAATTATCTATTAGACTATTGAGTTAAAGTGATGAATTTAAATTGATGTGTTAATGAACATATGTTTTGTACTGTGAAAGTTCAGGATATGACTTATAATGTATCCAATTTGTCAATCGGTACTATATGAAAATATTTTGAGTTCATTTATATTTATTTTGGTGCTTAAAAAGAATAAAAATAACTCAGATAGACCAACAAACTAATTTGGTACATATATCAGATCTTGAAATTCTAATATGGCATTGGATGAGACCTCAGAGCTGTTGGGTGTCATCTGGAAAATAAATTACAAAGAGCTCTAGTAGTTTAGGGCGCTAGGCGCCATCTAGAAATTTAATTCCAAAGAACTCCAAGGGTTTAGGGCATTAGGCTCCAGCTAAACATCGTTGAACGCTCAATGGGGCACTAAGCATGAAATGAGTATCACTGGCACCATCTGGAAATTTAATTCTAGAGAGCTATAAGGGTCAGGGCATTGGCCATCATGTAGCTGTCATTGGGTGCCCGCTAAGGCACAGTGGCTTACTTGCGAAGTCTCGCTTAGGCGAGCTCATCTCGCTTGGGCATGCTCCCCCTTCGCCAAAAGCCAAAACTCTCGCCTAGGCGGCGAGTTAAGCACAACACACGACCACACACGAGTTCTCGCCTAAGCGAGAACCTCTCGCTTGAGCGAGATGCTTTATCGCCCAAAGTAGGGCTATCCGCCTGAGTGAGGTGCTCAAGCAGAACTGCACAATTCTCACGGGTTCTCGCTTAGGCGAGATACACTCGCCTGAGCGAGACGCTCAAATACAATCAGACTCGAGGTTCTGCTATTTTCGCCTAGGCGAGCCTTGCTCGCTTGAGCGAGAATAGAAGACATTCTCTTTCTCATGCATGCAGACACTAATCACAAATGCCCAAATTCACATTCAACATTACCAAAGCAATGCATCACATAATACCAGAATTAGGAACCTAATTTAGACTCCAAATTGACCTCCAAATTTGAAATTTAGCCATAACCCACATACAGTACTGAAAACCTCATTATTTGCATACATTCGTATAAAGGATTACCCATACAACATCAAAACCATCAAACCCCCAAATTCACATCACATTGAGTACGAAAATCTCATGGCAAAGATACAATTTATTCATGCCCATTACAGAATACACGAACTTGTTACCAACATGCATATAGATACAAAAAGAGCTCCCCTAACCTGGTTTTCCAATGCTCAAAAAGAAAAGAAGGTTGATAGTTCTTCTTGTCCCAATTTGGATTCTTCTAGTACTCTCCCAACATAGCTTTCTTGATTCCCTCTGACTCTCTTTCCACTCAAAATTCGTGCTCTCTTTTCACTCTAGGGTTCAGACTTCAAAAACCCTTCTAATTACCTTAAATGGCTTTTTGATTATTTATAATTGCCTTTAACAGTCCATTATGGGCTGTTTTCCCAGCCTCCCTTGGCCCCTTGTCTCTAGGGTTTTCCCACCCTTTCACATTCAGACCACAATTATATTAGCAAAAATAAAGGGGTTAATTTTGTTCCGAGCAAGGTTTGAACACACAACCCTACAATTACAAAGTCAAAGCACAACCAAGTCATATTTCGTGATAATTCCTAAAATTTTAGGATTACATTATCACTACTCACATTCATTCATAACCTTAAAATAATGCACAAACAAAATATCATACAATTGGCATAATAAGACTCGAACCCAAGTCCTCTCACACAATTAAAGTACTCTCAACCACTTGAGCTAATACTTTTCCACGTCACAATAAATAGCATTAAATGCCATAAAGGCTTCTACTATCCACATTTATTAAATAATTATTTACTTAATTATTTAATTTTCTCGGGTCTTACAGTTAACCTGTTGGCTCTTAATTGTTTAAGTTATGTATTATAGGGCCATGTGGACTAGTTATTGATGTGGTAAATAAGCTAAGTTTATGGTATATTTTAAACTCCCTTTTCTATTTTATGAGATGGGCCAAACCAAATGTTAAGGTCCAAGTATGCCCACTAGTTGTCTCAAGGATCCCCCTCTCAGCCACTCACTCTCATTTTGTCTCATTTTCTAGAAACAACTCTTTATCTCCCTCATAGTTCTGAAGTAGAAGCTCTGCTAGGGCTTAAGTCACGTTCTTCTTTGACCTTGTTGAGCTCATTCTTCCTCCAAGTAAGTTGAGCACCAAACCTTCATGCTTTCTTTCCCCTTTTTAGTTTGTTTGTGTTAGTTCTGTCTAGGGTTCATCTTCATAACCCTGTTTCCGTTCTGGTGTCCATGTTTTCAGCTCACTAGTATGTTCATGGAGCTGTGGTGCTGCTCCTCTTAGAATTGTTAGAACTATCCTCCCACAAGTCTGCTTTCTAGTTTCGAGGTAAGGGAAGATAGAACTCAAAGAATTTTAAACTGATTTGCTTGGTTTTTGCTTGAGATTAAGTGTTGAAATGTACTGGATTGATGTTTGTGTGTTGTGGAGATGACTACATGTTTGTTTGGTATTGTTTTCTAGCTTGATTCACTAGTTTGCATGAGTGAGCAGAGAAGAACTCTGTTGTTTTCGACTAATCCCTAGTTTTTGCTTGATTTGTCGCCCGGGCGACGAGCTCCAATTTTGAGCTCCAGTAATCTCGCTTAGACGAAGAGGTCTCGCTTAAGCGAGAACTCATAAAAACCTGTAGTGCCCACTGAATGAGCTCTCGCCCAGGCGAGAACGCCTAGCTTAAGCGAGTTCATGTTGTCGCCTAAGCGAGGGTTTTCAGCTTAAGCGAGATTGATGCAGGGATGCGTTTCAGAAATTGGTTTCTGCTGTTATGTGTGATTTTTCTTTTCCAAATGCATTATGTATGATGTTGTGCCTATGTATGGTGGATTTTGAATTGAAATTGATGGACTTGGAATGAGATGAATCATTGATTGGCTAGTTGGTTGTGCAAAGGCATGAGATTTTAATGCTTCAAGATAACATGTAGATTTGGTCTGAGAAACATGGATATGGTAAGAGATAGACGTAATTCCATGAGCCTTTTGTGGAGACCTCATGGTGGTGCTACAGTGTATATATTAGATAAGGATTCAAGCAAGGTTGCATCCTGAAACTCTAAAGAATCAGTCAATCTCACATAGAGCAGATTGATTCAAGTGGTGAGAGTAGTAGAAGGCCCTAGTCTTTGACAAGATAATGACCCTAGATGATCATGGGCTAACCTTGTACGTGGTAGGGTGAAACCCATTGGCAATGGCTCTGCAGAGTAGTAGAGACCACCACAAGTGCAAACATTTAGTGAATTCGATCTTATTATATGTATCTGGTAATTGAGTCATAGAGTCTTATTGTTTGCTATCACATGTTTTAGTGCCTATTGTTTTGTCTACTTATGATCTATTTGATGAATTGCTTGCTTATTGTGATGTTGAAAATTATTTTTATTATATCTAACTTACCTTTTCTCTTTGTGTTGTGCTCCTATTGTTTTGTTGTTTTATTTGCTTTGTGAGTGAATTTCAAGTTTAATCTGATATTTGTTTCAAACTTTGTTCATGGCATCGTTGTGTGCCTTAGACTTCATTTCCAATATGTTTTTGGATAACTATAACAGTGAATCCCCTTATGTTTTTTTTTGTGTCTCGTGCTCTATTTTGTACTATAATTATGCGACTTTTATTTATTAGATTTATCTACTAAATGAAATGTCATATATATTATATGAGAATAAGTAATTTGAGATTTAAATTTTATATATATATATATATATGCCTTACTATAATTGTACTAGTTTACCTTATTGTTTAATGTGTTAGGGTTTGTCTACTTACTACGATCGTATGCTATACATGAGCATAGGATAGTGCAGGTGGGAGAGATGTGCAATAGTGGGACTACTGATGGTCTTCTTAGAGAGAGTAGTGGTTATTTAGGTGAATAATTTTTGTATTACATAACTCCTCCTTGTTGATAGAGTTCAACATATATTTTGAAAATTTAAGTATGATTTACTCGTGGAGGATTATAAATACATCTTATATAGTCATATGTTTATTCATGCTCATTATCAATTATGTAATGATGTCATTAGTAATATGATTTTGCCAATTAGAGTAGTTACAAATATCTTATATGTTTTGGCATGAAAATGTAGAATGTTGTAAGTGGGTCAAATTGATTGAAGTTGATCTTATTTAGAAATAAGTGCTAAATTATATCTATGAAAAATATGAAATGGAACATTGTTGGACCAATAATCATCAGGGAATTTTTTTTTTGTTGAGTGAAATTTGTTTATTTGAAAACTCAAGATATTTGATCATTGGGTGACCAAAGTCATTGGATGGAATTTGTTTTAGTAAAACTTTGAGTGGTTTGTTTATTGGGTGAGCAAAATTAGTGATTGAGCGAATATAAACATGTGTTTAATTCATTGAGTGAGCGTAATTGGTGGTTGTGTGAAGACAATGTTTTCTAGACTTTGAATAACATATTTTTAAATGTTTATAAATGGTAAAATTGTTTGTATTTCACTAAATTGTTATATTTTATTAACATATTATACTTGAATATTATTATAGTGAGATGAATGGTGAATTGAAATGTATTAGTGTTTTGAATTATTAATTTTGATATATGAAATGAACCAGATATTATTTTATTGACAATGTAAAATATGAGATGTAGAGTTTCAAATGTATGATCTAGAATGAAACGTAAATTAAGTAGGAATGTATATCAATAAAATATAGTATGTATATACATTGACTTTTTTATTCATAGGTCACTTATGTATATACATATACACTTAACGAGAATAAAGGTCAAAATATCACTCCTAAACTGTCCATCAAATAATGTTTATAATTATTTCCATAAAGTAATGCCTATACTTATGTTTAAGCTTAATTAGTGATTTAATGCTCTAACTTGTTGATTCGATTCATTTTGGTTCCCTTCTTATTTTTGGGTTTAATTTAGTCCTCCAATTTTTTAAAAGGTTCAATTTCACCATTTTCGTTAAGTTGATGTGAATGTCGTGTTTGTACATGCCACGAGTCAATTCGTGAAATTTTCATTTTTTTAAATTATTAATTGTTTATAATTTAAAAAAAAAAACATAAACTGTCAGGTGTCAGTATAATAGTGGTTGTTTTATGTTATGTACATCATCATAGAGATAAATTTACTAGTAAAAGTCGAAAATGTACATTTGTGGGGCACCCTTATGGCCAAATGGGATAAAAACTGTATGATTTGGAATCCTATGAATACATTGTCTCTCTAGGTTCTGTAGAAACTGTCGTCCGGAAAGAAAGATCTTTGAAGTAAATGAGTATACAAAATAAAACATCACTAGACGGGAGTATGGACCATTTGAAAGCGATACTTGTCATATTCAGAGATCATTAGAGCGAGGGGATAGACTACGATGAAACATTTGCCCCGCCCCAATGGCAAAAATGGTGATTGTACACACCTTCTTGGCAGTGGCAACAATTAAGAAGTGGGAAGTTCACCATATGGATGTTCATCTTGAGTTTCTCCATGGTGATTTAGCTGAGGAGGTCTACATGAAAGTTCCTCCAGGTTTTCAAAACTTTGACCCAAATTTGGTTTCAAGTTGAAAAAGTCAATTAACAACTTAAAACAAGCTCTTCGTTGTTAGTTTGCTAAGTTGGCTATGATATTGAAGTGTTGTGGCTTTGTTCAATCATATTGAGAATACTCATTGTTTATATTGCACAGAGGAGAAATACATCTCTATTTGCTAGCCTATATAGATAATTTAATTATTGTAGGAAATAATATTTCAGCCATAAAATTTTTTAAAGCCTACCTAGATTCTTGTTTCATATGAAGGACTTAAGAGTCTTAAAATATTTTATAGGGTTGGAGGTAGCCCATAATTCCGAGGAGTTTTATCTTTGTCAAATAAAATATGCATTGGAAATCATTGAAGACACGGGTTTATTAGGTGTCAAGCTTATGGATTTCAATGGAACAACACCATAAGCTAGCGTTAGCTTCTAGTACATCTCTCGAAGATCAAGAACCCTATCGAATACTGATTGGACGATTAATCTATTTTTTTGTGACTATACCTGATCTTGCTTACCCCGTCTATGTTTTATCTCAATTTATGCAAAATCCTTATAAAGAGCATTGTGAGGTAGCCTTAAGGGTTATTATATATTTGAAGAAACATCTAGGACAAGGTATTTTATTGTGGTCTATAGTAACTGGAACAATAAGGATGGTTTGATTCGGATTGAGCTGGTTGTCCACTTACAAGACGTTCTTTGACTAGTTAGGTGGTGCTTCTTGGTTCTTTTTTAGTATCTTGAAAAACTAAGAAACAATCAATTATTCTCGCTCTTTTGCAGAGGCTGAATATTGCTCTATGGCGGCGATTACATGTAAGTTAAAATGACTCAAACAGTTACTTGGTGAGTTAGGAGTTAATGATTCAAAAGGATGCGATTGTATTGTAATAGTCAATTCAATTTTAAAACAATTCAATTTTGTTCTCTTCAATTTGAAACCAAATTAATAAATAAACTTAAATATAGATTATATATATATATATATATATATATATATATATATATACTACAAGAAAATCATTGACTAGAAACCAATTTTAGAAACAAAAAATAATTAGTCACTATAGTGATCAATTTAGATATTAATTTACAAAATTAAAAATTATTGGTTACTAAAATAGTCACTATTATAAATAAAAAAGGGTTAAATATGTTTTTGGTCCCTCAAGTTTCAATGAAATTTGGAATTGGTCCCTCTTCGAAACTTTTGACCAATTTAGTCATTCATCTTTAGAAATGTGTGGATTTAGTCCTTTTAACCAGATTTTATTAAATGTATCTGACTTTTCAAGCGTATTTTATGATAGTATTTGAATTGTTTACATCATTCCACCCATTTTCGTTTCAATGCTAACTCAAATATTATCATAAAACGCATTTGAAACCTTAAATAAACTTAACAAAATTTGATTAAAATGACTAAATTCACGCATTTCAAAAGATGAAGGACTAAATTGGTCAAAAATTTCGATGAGGGATTAATTCCAAATTTCACTGATACTTGAGGGGTCAAAAACATATTTAATCCAATAAAAAATTGTAATTCGTCACTAAATTGGTCACTAATTAATTAGAGACTAATTAAGAAACTAATTCATTTTGGTAGCCAAGATTTGTGTAACTAATTTTGAGTTACTAATTTTCTTTGGTACCCAAAACTATGATAGTTAATTTTAAAAACCAATTTACTAACTAATTATAATTTCTTATGACTACTTTAATAACCAATAATTTTAATTTTGTAACTTAGTATTTAAATTTATCATTGAAATTAGTCACTATTTAAAAATTGTTTTATAGTTTATATTTATAAATAGGCTAAAAATATATCTCCTAATTCATGATAAATAATCATAATAATAACATCTCAATCATATCTTAATAGTTTGTATTGTAGTTTTACTTAAATTCTCAATGTTTTTAACATGTGACAAAAGGTGAGTAAGCAGAAAAATGATAATTACTATTTTGTATTAAATTTTATGTTATTATTATTTGTAATGTTTAAGAAATATCATTTTATTATTTTCTATTATGTTAATTTAATTACTCAATTAATTACTTTATATCTTCAGCATAAAATCAATATCGTTCTAATTGAATGATTTAAAAATAATATAGAGAGCCTATTTACACTACAACCATTTATAGTTTAGACCACACTAAAATAGACAACGGCTAAATAAATGTAGCATAAACATATAATAAACAACATTTTTATAAATGATGTATAAATATCATGAAAGTCCATGATTATATAATTGTTGCTTTAAACTATGTGGACAAAACTAGTAAAAACGTGGTCTAAAAACATAGGTAAGGTATAAAATCAACATGTAAAATTGTTGTTTATTGTGAGAATTTTAAGCAACGGTTTTAAAAATATTGTCATACTAAACACCGTTGTCTATTACCTATAACTACACTCACTTATACCACGCCTACAAAATTGTGGTCTAATCTTTAGACCACGGTTTTTATAATTTATATCATAACTTGATGTTGTTGTCTAAAGTGATTTTTGTTGTAGTGTTATTTCATATAATATAATATAATATATATATATATATATATTATATTTAGTTGATTAATTATTTTATTTATTAAGTCGATGCTGATATTTATTTATTTATATTGTTGGCCACAAAATTTCTGTTTTTAATTCAAATATTACATATTTTTAATAATAAATTATATTAACGTTTATATTTGCTATAAAAAAAAATGTATTTACTAAGAGAATGACGTTATGTTATTTTAATAAGTAATATATTTATGGCTGTTTTTTTTTATGAAAAACATAAAATATTATAATAAAATTTAACAAAATATTATATTATCACGCTTTATCTATTAAATGCATAATTTATAATATCTTACATAGTATATATCCAGTACCAGATTCTGTTGTATGATTCCATTTCTTAGAAGCCAAAAATACATATTTTAATAATTAATTTAAAAAATTTAAAATATCTCAAAGTTGGACAATAAAAATATAAATATAAAACGTAGTACATTTAAATAATAAAACTGTTTTACTAAACTTTAATACGAAATATTTGAAAAAAGACTTTGTTGAAGATTCTTACATTCCATCAAATATTTTATAATGCAATAAGTTGCACCACGTCTTTATCTACGGATATCTCTATCTTCAAAATAACTTTTTCTACCAATGTTTATCTGTAACTATAGAAGACTTCTCCTAACACTTAATGGAAAATTCAACTTCACATAATAAGGATAACATGCACTTGAATTAAATATTCTTATGCGGATAAAATCTCAATAACTAATTTTAATTGTGGTCATTTAAATATAAAATAGAAAAATAAAAATATATATAAAAAAATAATATATATATATATATATATATATATATATATATATATATTATTAATATTGAAATAAAAATAAACTATCATCTAAAATAAAAAAGAAAACTGTAACAGTTTTATAAATTGTAACCCCTAGTGTTCCGGTACACCCAATAAGTTCCACATTATTGAGGAGTCGAGGTGAAACGAAGTTTAAATACTCATATCTCTCTACCTTCCGAGACGCTTTTTAAGGACAAAACCGTGACGGAGCTAAAATGCTCCAAAGCAGACAATACCTCGAAAATGTGGTGGTTGTTCCTAAACGATGGCTGTCCGATGAACTTGGAATCGGAACACTAAGTTTTTACTTTCAATAGAAAATTTTTGTTTTATTTATTTTTTCATTGTTAAAGCTTGGAAAAGATATAATGTCAATTATTATATAATATATACCTTATTATTATACGAAAGATTAAATATTTTTGGTTGATTAATATTATTTCTGAATAAAAATATTTTACTTTTTATAGACCTATATTTAAAGATATAAATCTGTTGTGATTTACGTAATGTATATTCTGTAGAACACTTCTACTGTTTAATAAATTAAAATAATTTATTTGTATAATATTTATCTAAAAACAACTAAAAACTTCTTGAGTAAATTACATGTGTGCTAAATCAAATCATGAATGTTTTGATTATATATGCTTAAAACCAAAAGTTTAAAGACCAATATCTTAAAGAAGAAGATAAGAAGAACTAGAACAATAATTTAGTAAGTGTCAAAACTCTTTTAAAATTTTGTGTCCAAAAAGCCTTTGCAAGAACATTGTTGGTGTTCATATAATTATATTAGTTGAGAAAGTCTATTCATTGTATACGTTGAAAGACACAATCTTCTCTAGTGAGCTAAATTAGGGATCTATTGATTACTCAAACCTTATATTTGTACAAGTTAAGAGTGATATCTCAAAAGAATATTTAATTAAGCTATGATTGACTTGAAAAAATAATATTTCAAGAGTCATTCAGGAGGGTTTGAAAGTTTAAACAATACTCAATCAGTCGAGAGTGCGAAAAAGTTACTTATTTGAGTTAGAAGTAACTTGCGAACAAATATTTATTTGAATCATAAGTGGTTTGAGAACACTTATATATACTTCATAGTGTGAGATCGTTTAATAAAACTTGATTGGTTGATAAAAAAAAATACACATAATTGGTGTAATTAGATGAATCACTATAAAAGTATTTAGTATTTTTTTTTACTTTAAAATTTTATATTGCAATATATGTTTAATTAACTAAAAAAGAAAAGAAAAAACATAAATCAAACTTAAAAAATGTTGTGAGATACTACTTACAAAGACAATACAATAAAGACAAACAAAGGTTTATAACAGTTCAATCCTTCTTTTTTATGTTTTCTCCTATTTTTCACAAATCCATACTATTTTTACAAATATATTTATATTTAAATTGCATCATTATACATTATACTAGTCATTAGTTATGCAATATGTACAAGTATACATAGTAAATAAAATATCCCAAAATAAATACATGAAATAGTTATCTAACTATTTTTTTTCCCCACAAAATTTTATGTGAAATAGGGAACTACCTAAAATACATCCATATTTCTACTCATGCTCCCAATACATATTAAAAAAATTAGAAAAACGACATTTCCATCAACACATCAAATTGAGACAGGTGATGTGATTCCCAATATATAAAATATTATCTTAACCATTACAGCATTAATAATTATAAAATTTTATTTTACCCCAAAATTTAAACCATAGTCCCTGTCGTCAGCTTTACGTACAACAATCAGATTAATTTACAATATGATAAAACTGTTGGGATTATTTAGTTGAAAGCCTCCAAAATATAACCCCAACCATCGTCAATAAATAGAATAAGAAATTATGACATAGGTTTATATGTTGTTTATGTTCTTATAAATATTCAATCTAGGACTTTTTTGTTTTGTGATTCTTTAGGAGATCGATAGAAAAAGTTTAACACTTAAAAAGTTATGACTCGATCATCACATGCTCTAAAATAATGCACTTATAATTTTTTTCATATATTACTTAAATTTGTAATTTTTAATTCATATTTTAAATTGTAATTGTCTCTTTAAGTGTAATTCGAATTTTATTATTATAATATTTTTTATGTTTAACTCGTAACTCTTAGTTAGAGATATTAAAAAAATTTGTACTCGGTATATAAAACTCACAACAGATAGAGAATGAATATAGTAAATGGATAACCGCAGGTAATAGGTATAGATAATTTTTATATCCGCATATTAATGAGGCAGTTACATATATCATAGTATCCGTATCTGCTATACTTTAATTTAAATTAAAAAAATTATTAAAACATTAACACATTGGTTTAAAAAATCTCTATTTATCTGTAAATTGTCATTCAACACTATTTAAATGAGTTATTTACACTTTATTTAAAATTCATTAATGTTATACATTGTATTTGATTTGAATTTATGATTAAAATATGGTGGTCAATATTAAAGTTTTATTTTATAGATACCCACATGTATCCGTGGATATTACAAAAATATGTGGATATCCAAATAATGGATACTCGTACGAATATAGATACGAGTACGGAACAAAAATATTTATTCAATAGTTACTACTCATACCCTACCCTACCTGACATCCCTATTCTTAATGTTAAATCTTTCTAGTCTAAACCTTAAAAATTTGGACAAAAACTTAATATTAAGAAAATATTCTGGTGACGTTGAAGATCAAGTAAAGCGCATAGAGCATAGAACTTTCTCTTGAAAAATGAAAGAAAAAACTTATCTAGACATCTTTTTCTCATCTTAATTACATATTTACCTACCTAGCAACTTTTAACATATTCTAAGTTGTCAAAATAACATACTTTGTTTCTATATTCCTTGTTATTAATTTTAACTAAGCTTATTATTTGCCAATAATATACGTGTTGGTGAATTATACTCCTTACTACAATTTTGTTCATATTTTTTAATCTCAAAAATACTTCTGAAAAAATCTTCTAAACATATTAATTTATTATCTGAAGTTGACATTAAGATATGCAAGTTGTGCATGCTGCAGTTATGTTTTTTTGTGCATTATATTCCAACTTGGTAGTTCCCAACGTTTACCCTTTCCCTTCTTTTGTCACAGACTTCTTAGAAACTTGAAACAACAATTTTACACGATTTTCTTAATCATGATTTTAGAAGTATTATTGGAATCTTATATAAGTAAAAATATTTAATTTTGGTTGAAGAGACTCCACGATTATGATTATATATTAGGAAGAAGTGAATTTTAATTTTGACTTAATTTTGGAGTTTCCTTTCATTTATATATTTTTAATTTGTTTTATTTGAATATATATTCTTTATATTTATATATATATATATATATATATATATATATATATATATATATATATATTAGGATAGAATTATATATTAATATATTATTTGATATTGATAATACGATAAATTAAATAAATAACAAATTTTATTAAAATAGGTTTTAGATAATTTTGATATTGTACTACTCGTATTCGAACCTCACAATAACTAAGAAGCCAATGATACTACATCAATTTCATCACGTACTATCCGTCTTCGAACCTCACAATAACTAAGAGGCCAAGGTATACTACCCGTACTCGACCCTATCATAATTGGGAGATTGTTGCCTACCGTGTACGACACAATCCAATGTCAAGGCTAAATTCAGGTTACTCCAGTCTTTTGCGTGAAACACTTCAAGATTGGGAGACTGATATATTGCCCGTACTCGAACCCCACTAGAATTAGAGGCTGATATATTATTTGTACCCGACCCTACCCAACCGGGATGAGAAGGATAATGCATCAACCCCATAGACATACTACCCGTCCTCGAACATTGCCAAAACTTAAGGTTTAATGTACTATTCGTACTCGGTCATACCCCATCAAACCAAAATGTTAAGGCATCAACCCTGTACATGTCGACCCTAAGACTAATGTCTTCATTAGGAGGCTGACAACTAGGAACTAAAGATCAATAAGGACTTTTGAGTAATTTCACCCACTTCGATGGATTTAGAAGTAAAAGGGTATATTAGGCCAAAAAAGGCCATTCAGGTGGGGCCAAAGGTAAAAAAATATAAATAGCATGTTATCCCATGTATTTATTATGCATTAATTATTCTATAAAATTCTCTTACATCACCCATGCTAACATGTCTTTTGTAGACACCCACCTTTTGTGCTCTTGATGAGATCTATAAGAGTTGAAGGAGAGATAACTCGAAATTTGGATATTAAAAGAATCTATAGTATAACTTAATCCATAAGAACAAATATTATTTTAAGAAATAGATTTTAATTTTAACTCAATCTATTAAAAAAGTGATTGTAAGATAAAATTTATATCCCCTTGTATATTTTAAATTTATGTTATCTATAACCAGTAGGATTTTCAACATATTTCAATAAATATTGTTTTACTTAAAAAAAATATTTAATTAAAATAAAAAATTACAAAAAATTATATCATCCTGTTATATATAATATTTAATGAAGTAAATCTTATTTTTAAGTTTAAATTTATTTGGGTTCTACAATTTTACAAAGGTTATTTTAAAATATTTTGTATAAAATTATCACGCTTTTCTTTTCGTTTTTTGTTTTTTTATTACATTAATAATTTTTTCTCAAAAAATTAATTTTTTATTACTACTTTTATTATTTTTCTCTTATACATTAATTTAATCAATTTATAAATATTATTAATTTATAATATAATATAAATATTTAAAAAATACACACACATAAATAAGATAATAAATAATGTTCATATTTACACTAATATAAATATATATATATATATATATATATATATATATATATATATAAATTAGAGGATTATTTTTTTTATATTTTTTCTATACTTTTACCCTTTTAAAAACCGTTATTATAAATTAAAATAACTGCATTTCCATTTTAAACCATAACTTTATTGAAATAAATTTTTTAGATACGTTACTAATAATGAAATGATATATTAACTAAGGATAAATAAATGTGTAACTAAAATATTCGAAAAATTAAAGGTAATTCGTAAAATTATTGGAAATAGAAATAATAGTAGATTTAAACGTTGCTTAATAATACTTCTCACAGGAGTTATTATTCAACAAAGTACAAAACTTCATTCTCCATTGGAATGCATCACACCATGTTACAACGTGGCATTCGGATCCGATGAAGTGTTTTACACGTCAATGTGGGGACATTGTTGTCATTTTATAACTGACAGTTCCCACCGAACAGCCACCGTTCAACCGCACACAACCTTTGAGCAAAGCGAAGGCTCCTGAACAAGACAAACTGTTATTGATTGAAAACATGTTATCTATCAATTTTATACAAATAACATACCATTCCACTTCTATGGTGAAGATAGGTTGTGTTGTGGATATCGTTAACTAGATGACGTATCTTCATTTATCATTGGTTGTTCACAAAGTGTTTTGATTGAAGTCACCGTCTTGGGGTTCTTTCCTCTGTTTTAACCAACTTGGCTTCCATATTCGGATTCTTTGGTTTGTCAGACTGTGAAAAGGACGTGCTTTTCATGATGGGGTGCTTCTGCTAGCTTCGCTTATTGTTTCTGTACGTGATCACAAATCACCTCGTGGAATTGCTGCATTTTCTCTTTCAATGTTTTGAATTTTGTGTTTGAGATTCTGGGTGTTGAAAAAGGTAGGGTTTTGATGGCTGTGGGGTTTTGGTTTTTGTCGCTGCTCAATCACGTGTGAACGAACTTTTCCGTTAATTCAGAGTGGTGTGAGTGCATTTTATGGTATTTTCAAATGGTTATGTAGTGTAAAGTTGACCGTTTTAGGATTTTATCTTCAGTAGAAATTGTTGGATTTGGGTTTCGTGGTTTCCCGTATAACATGTTATGTAAAGATTATCATCTGTTTTCAACCTTTTCCATGAAGGAGTTTCGAATTACGTAAGGTGACATTTTTTTAAGCACCAGATGGAACTTCTGTTAGGAATAGGATTCGTTTCCCCATTCATGAGTAGGGAAAATTGCTTAATATGATCTATCAGTAACATCGTTCCTGTCATGTATAATTTTTTTTTTCCTCTTTTATGCTTGAAAAGTAGGTTATTTTGGCTTAGTTTTATGAAAGGGGTGAATTGTTAGGTTATAAACTACACGAAGGAGGAACTAAAATCTGTAATTTCCTTTCATTTTCTCCTCCCTGTACCCTTTTTTTACCCTAGTTTTAACGGCAGTATGGGAGATAAAATAAGTAAACAACATGAAAAGGATTGGAAGCTAAAGTGTTGCATTTATTCCTTGCAGGTTTATATTTGGTGATAGCTCTGATTAAGGGCCCTACAAACAATGGGTACTATCATTGAAGCAGATGACACATATACCAGGATCTTGGGAAGATGGCCTGTCTTTTATTATGGAATGGGACACATGCTCAATGACATAACTGCAGCTTGTTGGTTCACATATTTATTATTGTTCTTGACAGATATTGGACTTTCACCAAGGTGCATCTAATATATTTTTTTCCACCTATCTACTGGTTTAGCTAATTTTTGTTATCTTAGGTTGCTTCTATGATATGTATATATCCTACCAAATGCCTCCAATTATTTTGGGCAAACATATGATAAAGTTTTTTTAGACATAAAATGCATTCAATTTGTACCACAAGATAAAGAAGCATGGTATTCAATCTGTTGAATGCTTCCAAATTTCTTTTCTTTTTTTTTTTGACATTTCTTTGCTGTCTATTTCATAGGAATGCAGCTGTTGTGATGCTTTCAGGTCAAGTGGCTGATGGATTTGCCACCATATTTATTGGTGAACTGGTATTTAAGCCTTATTTTCTCTTTTCATTCTAGGGATTTACATGCTTCTTATAGGTCACATTCATGTGGCTTCATTTTATCCTTTTTATACCTCCTTGAGTCAGAGGGTCTTACTGTGTATAGGTTTACCCTGCGTAATAACTGAGTAACCAGATTTTTTGTTCTGGACACAAAACTGAGTTTACTTGATGGTTTTCTTAATATCTGATATTATCTGATAAACATTCACTGTATGATAAAACAGTCAAATTTACTTCATATCTTCACTCATTTCATTCAAATACATTTAGTCTTCATCTAATTGGTGTCTTTATCTAGAAATAACATACAGAATCTAAGAAATTTGAAAGTTTTCACTTGTCTTTTCCTTGGTGCTGCTCTTTTCACTTGTCCTATTCTCTGCTTCAGACCTACCTTATTTTTATTGACATGCTAATTTCTTTGGCCTTGCTTGACAGATAGACAGATTTGGACACTTCAAGATATGGCATGGTGCCGGTTCTGTATTGGTGGCTGTTTCATTTTCTTCTGTTTTTGGGGTTTGTTTACCCTGTAAAATGTTTAGTTCCAATTCATCTACTTTTGAAACTGTGAGTTACAGCATATTTGCAGCAATCTTCAATGTGGGCTGGGCTGCTACTCAGGTTTCACACATGTAATCATTTCATCAAATTTATCTTTTTTTTTTCATTTGATTCTAAAAAAAAAAATATCTTCTTGGTGATGTTGTTGGCGTACTGATTGTAACAATGATGTTTGATTTTTGTAATTTCATCTTTAATTGCCAGAGCTAAATGCCACTTTAGTAACCAAGTCTCAGAATGATATGAAGCAATATTCATTTATAAACCAAGTAACATCAGTGAACTCTCTAATCTGATAATTTACATGGATAAAAGAAGAATCTAATGAGAAAGGCACAGGTTTGTGACTCTTCAAGTTAGCATAAGCTCACCATTTTTTTATTGTTATCTTTGAAGGTCCATGGTGAGTTGCATCACGCTGAACTCGACAAGCAGAGTGGCACTTGCTAGCTGTCGCAATGCTTTTACCATGGTAAGATTCTAGTGAACTTTGCATATAAATCAATACATTAATATTATTAATTACTAATGTATGTAACTAATGCTCTTTACAAGGTTGCCAACTTGAGTTTGTATGCTGTTGCATTGATAGTGTTCAGTGTCATTGATGGAAAAACGCATACTGATGTTCAAAATCAGGTATGTGTGACAGTGATTATTTGGATCCATCTTTAATCATGTATTGTCAAGCATAATCACTTTGATGTTCCTTCAAATGATCAGTATCGTTGGATTGCATATCTGTCTATTTTTATTGGATGTTGCTTTGTGAGCGTATTTCATCTTTCAACCAAAGAACCCAGGTGTGCTTCTTTGCTTACTTCTGTCATTATCCTTGGATTAAAGACTTTTTTCTGCTCACAAACAATAGTATATATACCATGATCTTGTACATACTATGAGGAAGAAAAAAAAAATGCTTGAATTGCCCATTTTAGCCAGATTAATTGAAAGCATTAAGAATCTCAATGGCTACCTTGTAGAGAAATTGTGAAAAAAAAAGTGAACTTTTGGTACATGGGAGAACTTACAATTGTTGAACTTCAACCAAGCAAAACCCTTGTTCATGCAAGTCAATTGTATCTCTCTCAAAGTTCTTATAAACTAGGCTGCTTGAGTAGTTTCAGCTACTAATTTAAAATTTTCTTTGTAGATTAAAGGTAGGTATACATGGAAAGGTTCATGCAAGGATTTCATGGGATTACTGGTTCAAGAGAATTCTGTATTACCAGGTTGCTCTAATTTACATGATCACAAGATTGGTTCTCAATGTTTCGCAGGTTAGCACCGTTTCTTTCTTTCATATTTGTTTTCATTATCTTGGAAGAGGATAGACTTAATATATGTTAAGGTTATGCTGTATGTTGAATATAGTGTAAGACACTCTTTCAGAAGCATAACTCTGGCATTTTGAATTTCCAACAAAACATGATAATATGGTATATGAATGGATATTCTGATACCAAAATGGCTTCTTTTTTTTCAGGCATACCTTGCTTTCTTTGTCATCAATGATCTTCAAATGGCCCAATCAGCCAAAGCTTTGGTACTCCACAATTTTTGTCCATTGAGGTTTAAATAAGTTTGAACAATGGCATGGCTGATTTCACTGTCTTGTGATGTTTGGAACAGGTTCCTGCTCTCATATACATCTGCAGCTTCGTTGTGTCTCTGGTGTTACAGGTTTCTTCATATGGATATCTTTCTGCATTACATTTCCATATTTTCAATCTCCAATTCCACTGTTAAATTGGTCATTAATTAACCTTTGTAGGAGATTGCATGGACTGGGAGAATGCTGAAGGCCTATTACTCTGCTGGATGCATTCTTTGGATTTTTTGTGGTGCAGTGATCCTTCTTTTGAGTGCAAATATGAGTTATGTGATGTACATTGTGTCGGTACTTATCGGCATCGCAAATGCTCTTATGATGGTAAGATATGGTCTTTACTTTTGATTAAATTGACAACAGTAGAAGAAATATGAATCTTGGTTTATTAAGTTCTTAAACCTATTTAAGTAACATAAAATTCATCTTGGCACAGTTTAAACTGTTATGATCTAGTTTTGTAATTTGTACGTATTCAATGTTTTTATTATAACAGGTAACTGGAGTAAGCATGCAGAATTTTCTCATTGGAGAAAATCTTAATGGTTGTGCTTTTGTTGTTGGATCATTGAGCTTTTTGGACAAAATTTCATGCGGCCTTGCTTTGTATGTTCTTCAGTCAAACCAAAGTAAGTTTCTTGAATTTCTCTCACAAGAAAAACTCACTTCGTTTTATTATTATGAATGAATAAGTTTATTCACACATGATAAAGACCTCATGAAAAATGAGAAGGTCCAATGAAAAGTCTTCCAAAAATATTAGGAATGATAGACTTATAAGGTGGGGACTGTTTCCACACATCATCGATGTTGGATTTTCAACATCATCCCTACTGACAAACAAGTCTTTGGATAAGCATTCTTGTATATTACAACTTGTTGTATTTTACAATGAGCAGCACTACATGGTCCTTTTATAGACCCTTTAACTTGATCCTTCAACCACGTACATTAAATATAACTATTACCAAACCACAATAAATAGACCTATCTAATTACTATCAAAATACTATTAATGAACTTCTAGTCTTAAAGCATTTTTCCAACTATCCACATCTAAGTTCACCCAATAATCCCCTCACCCCCTCACATCGAGGCATGGATGGGTCATGTGTGAGATATCGTAAGTGATACAATAGGTCCAACAAACCTCAATAGGATAGGTTCTGAAAATATAATAGGAATCGAATTTAAGCCCAACTCATTTTCATGAAACTAGTTTGTAAGAAAAGGATTGTCTCAACTTGTACTCTAAATTAACCTTATCTATAGTGAACATGGGATCTTTCGATCAAGAAGATTCATTTGGTTTGAGAAGTGTTTTCAGTTTTCATTTTTAATCACTAAAGTATGATCTTTCATTTTGGTACTTTCTCTTTTCAAGAGTTTGTGTAGGACATGATGAAAACAAAAGAGATTTGTTGGCATTAATTTCTATACAACTCAAAAACAGGAAACAGAAAGAATTTTCTTTTGTTATTAAAAGTAAATACAAGAAAAATATTTTCCAGGAAGCACCTTAGCAGTGTCACTAATTATCTTACATTGTTGAAATGATGAATGCAGATATCTCTTCAGAGCTTCAGGGAACACAGTTTCCCTTTTCAGTAACCAGATATGGTTTGGGTCTTGTTCCTGCAATATGTTCACTAATTGGGGTGATAGTAACTTACACAATGGATTTCCACAATCCTTCAAAGTCTTTGACAGCACCACTATTAGTCTAGCTCTGTCACTCAACATAACCATTATCCTTTCTCTAACATACATCAACACACACAACACAACATAGGAATATTCAAACAGTACTCAAAATATTCACTTCAGGCATATTCAATTGTTATTCATTATAACAAATATTTCATCAAATGTATATAACGTGTACACATTTGATTAAATATTTTGCTCTGTTGACTTTATCAACGTTAATAGTCTGGTCGTTTAAGTTCTTCTGTTAATATTTGGTTTTACATATTGTTTTAATTTATAGTCGTTGTTGTTTTAATGAAAGCATTGTTATAATTCTGTTTAAGAAAAGAGTTTAACTTAAAAGAGTCTTGCGATTGATAATTACAAGTAGTTTATTTATTAAATCTAGTCTTTTAACAATTTATTTCAACATTATTTAAGCCATAAGTTAAAAAAATCTCAATTAAAGTAGGAAAATTATTTAGTTTCCCAAATGTGTACTGTGGGATAAAAAGAAATTTATTGCGATTTCTTTTGGTACATTTACTAATCTGTTTCTATGTTAAGCTATTTTTAGAGGTTTTATTTGATTGTTCTACCCCAATAGTTAAAATTGAAAAGATAATAAATTATATTTTTGGTAAAATCATAATATATTATATATATATATATATATATATTAATACTTACAAAACAGAAGAAAAATAAATCATAATAACTTATTGTTTTTTTTGTATATATTAAAATTTAATAAATTGAATTCATAATTTTTAAGAAATTTAATGGGAAAAATATATCAAAATAAGCAATTTGTTTTGTCTTCACAAATAGTATTAATATAAATTCTTTTATACAAGAAATAGTAAATAGCAATGTTAATATGTTTTTTTATACGAGAATTAATAAATATTAACATTATTATGTTTTGCGTCTATAAAACTGGGAACGTAAAATTGTAATTATATTAAATTTTATTTGGGAAGTTGTGGTGTGTTGAACATGGATTTTAGTTGTATTAATTTTTAATTGGAAAATAAATTTTAATTATAATAATATTTAATTTGTTCATGTAAGGTGATTGAGTGATCGATAGTATGCATATAACCATGTAAATTTTTAATTATTCATTAAAAAATATAACCATGTAAATTTTTAATTATTCATTAAAAAATATAAACAGGTCATTAACAACAGAAAATTTGAAAACAAAACCATTTATACATATTTATGATTGTGTTCGACGATTATATTACGATTATAAGTGAAATTTGACTCATAAATATTAGAAAATAATTGAATCTTACAATTTTACGATTTAGATATCAATTTTGATTATATTGAAATAATAGTACATTAAGTATACAAAATTTTACATAATAATTCGAAACTAATTTGATATTAATAAAATGTTAATATTGTATTACATTAGTTATTAAAGAAAATTATTGTAAAAGTAAGTGAATCACACTACTCTCAATGTGGCATCCTCGAAAGCTTTCACTTTTTTTACATTATGAAAGAGTTTCTTTTATAGTATACAGGTCTAAAGTATGATATTTGAAATAATTTCACATAAGGCAAACATTAATTTTATTAATTTTATTTGGGGACGACGGTTTAGGAGGTCTAAAATACACTTAAAAAAGGAAGTCTTTTTATTTAAAATTTATTTTTTGAGTTTTTTATGCAAAATTATTCTTTCTCATGTAGATAGTAAGACTAATCTGTTTAATCTTTTTTGAGACATGGTTGATGTTAAATAAGTTTTTATTATCTTTAGTCTTGAGAAACTCTCCTCGGTGGAAACAACCCATATTAAAATTATTAACATTATTCTATATAAGTTATATATGCATTTGGAAAAGAATTTATTCTTTTTATATAATTAGTAAATAATTTTGTATCAAAAAAAGCTCAAAAATAAATTTTAAACAAAAAGACCTCATTTTTTAAGTTTGTTTTAGGTCTTCCAAACTGTTGAACTATATTATTAAAAGTGTAGTTTTTCATTTTTTTTATAAGTGTAAAGAAGGACATCGTAAAAGAATAAGTCTACTGACTAAAAAACAAATTGTTACTTATATGATAGTAACTTATATATTGAAAAAAAATTGTTATTTATATGATAGTAACTTATATATTGATTTTTCAATGCAAATAAATATTTACTCTATTTTAGGAGTTGTCATGGTTAACTTTTTCCTTGACTTTTCTTTGTTTTGACTTTCGTTTACTTTTGTTAAATATTTGTTGGACTTCCTTAGATTATAATGACTTCAAAATGCTGATTATTTCATTGTCTTTCGATGTTTACACTTCTTATCTTTATTAGACTTAATAGACCCAAATATAATAATTACTATTCACACCACTTTTACACCGGAAAGAAAATGAATATAAATTTTTAATTTCTAATGAATTTTTTTTAAAAATAAAACACATTTATTTAGAATCATTTTAAATATTCTCTGTTCATGCATTTCTCATGTACCATTACCATTTTCATAGTTTCTAATCCAATATAAAAAACACTGAAACATGTAGTTATACCTTCAACCTGCATATATTTTAGTTTATTTAAATATTATTTGTAATATATATATATATATATATATATATATATATATATAAATTTATAGAATAAGTCATTGATGTTTACACAATTTTTTGTATGAGAGAAGTCCGTCAAATTTGATTAGTTATATTTTTGTTTTCATCATACATTTGATAATGAAATTGTTGTAATCCCAGCAATTTGAGAAACCTATGACTGAATTGAAGGTGAGATTCATTTATGAAGTAACTTTTAGACTTTTCTAAATAATTTATAGAAAATATATTTTTTAAATAGTTGAGTTAGGTGGTCAGATAATTTGAATATAGTTTCTATTCTTATTTCATCTTATATAGGTATAAGTTAATGAATACACTTTGAAACAAAGGTGTTTAATTAGGACTTTCCAGAGCAAAATTTTAACCAAATAATAATAGAGGAATTATAAAATGAAATTTGAAACACTGCAGCATAACGTTTCTTATAAAATCTGAAACGGATAATTATAATTGAAAAAAATAGAGAAAAACGTAATAGTTATGAATTTTTTGAAAAGAATATAACGTATGCGTACGAGGTCTTTGTTATAGTTGGTACGTATATTTTTAATTTATGTTTAACCAAATTTTAACTAATAAAAAAATAATTTTTAATATTTTCTCTGTTGGTATAGAGAATTTGGTTGATATAAATGTGAAAGGGTTAAAGTTTGGTTGCATGAGTTGTACGTGCATTAGTTTTCTCTAAGCTATAATTTGATGGTAGCTCAAATGCCCATTTTGAAGTCTTGTGTCGGTTGGAAACATTAATCAAAATGTCTTACTTTCTAAACTTTCTTTTTTCCTCTCAATTCATTTTTTTTTTTCACAATTTTAAAATTTCTGCCTCTAGTCTTCTGTTCCCATCATCACACTAACCTCAAACTTAAACATCACGAAATGTAAACAAATTTTCTGTCCAATTTTATAAACCTTGAAATGTTCTGGCAAAATTATCAAAATGATTAAAAATCAAGAAAACAAAAAACAAATAAGGGTTTTCTTGTTTTGCATACATCTATAACTAAGATTTTATTTGTTGTAAAGTATTAAGAGACTCATAAATTCCCTTTTAGTATAAACCTTCCACACCAAAAATTTGGCAACTGCTTTTTCTAAGATGGTCCTTTTCTTCATTTGAAACATTGAGACTTTCTTCTATCTCTAGACACCATTTTTCTTTGTCTCACTAAATTGTTCTTTTTTCATCTTAAATGTTTATCCAAAACTTAATCTGTTCTAAGCAGTTTATCTTTTTTTCTTGTAAAAAGGCTTCACAGTTTTTTTATTTTTTCTGGGCAAGATACATGGATTTCTTTAGTCGAGATACATGTAACATAAAATACTTGTACGATATTACGTTAAAAAGTGAATTTTCTTGACGTAGAATTTGTAACAACAATTGAAAACTGGTTAGTTTGGTAATACCAGGAAATGTAGAAATAAAGAGGAATGAAATTGTGTAGTATCAAAAACTATGATATTATAAGAACATATTTTGATTGATAGAATTAGTATACATAAAATACAAGCCATATATATATATATGCATGAAGGATACAGAGATGCAAGAGTATAACAGGAGATGGAGAAAGCTAAGTATTTTGGCGGCAGAAAAATAATAATAATAGAGAGAAAATAGATGAAAATCGACGAAGCAAATCAGCAGCCAAAAATTTGTCCTAGGATGATAACTTGAAAACAGGTTTTTTGGGTGCATCACCTAAGTGAGGATCACGCTTAGCCTTCAGCAAATGCCCCAAAACTTTGGCATAACGACTCACCAACTTCTTGAACTTCAAACCTTGGAGGTTGTCCTTCTGATGCATTCGAACCAGCTGAAGATGTTGTTTCTCTTCCTCGGTAAAATGTTCACCAAGCGAGTTCCTTGATCCCTTGCCTCTCTCATCACTGTTATTACCCTTCGTTGCTTCATTGTCATCTCCTACGATCAACTGCTTCAAGCTTTTGTGGTCACCCTCGCCACCTTGTTTCACCTCGTCAATAGTATTGGTTTGAGCAGTTTCCAGTGTGAGTTTTTCATCCTTTGCTGCTGATTTGGGTTTCTCATTCGAAAATTGTTGTTTCCTTGTTCTTCTTGACATGGTGATGTCGTAGGGGCGTTTCACCGAAGGAGATTGAACCTCCATTAACTTGCTATGATCTTTCTTTCTTTCTTTCTTTCTTTCTCTCACTGATTTTCAAAGGGGAGCCATGGCTGCAGACAGCAAGATCAGTCCTTGAGAGAGAGAAATGTTGAGTTTCTTAAAGAGCAACCAAAGGGGGGGGGGGGGGGTGGGTTGGTTAGTTTAGAGGGTTTTCAAAAAGGTGAAATGTCTGTTTTCTGGTTGTCCATGTGTGAAAAATGAAAGATTAACTCTCTCCAATGCCAATGAACTTCAAGAAAATGAATTGGGAAGGTCACCAAACTTTCAAATTTTCACCATAATGGGCTAAGTCTTACATCTCAAACTTCTTTGTCTACACTTAATTTCAGTACTTGTTTAATAATAAAAAAAAATTAAATTTACACTCCAATGGATGTTACATTTATTAACTTTTATCCAAAATAGTTCGACTTATTTCTATACAGCCATGCATAAGTTTGGGGATCCTAAGACGATCAAAGATAAAATGTATTTAGCGGATAAACTTTATTTTACTAGTCAATTTTGTAAAGTTAAACTAATTTAAATAAGATTAAATATGTTTTTGACCAAATTTTGAGTGAGAATCAAAATTATTCTTTCTTCAAAATTTTGGACTAATTTGGTTTCGCATCTTTCAAAATACATAAATTTACTCATTTTTACTAAATTTTGTTAAATTTATTTGATATTTCAAAGTTTTTCAACTAACATTGAAATTGAAATGTGTCAAATATTATCATGAAATGTGTTTTCAACACCAATCAACTTAACAAAATTTAGTTAAAAAGATTAAATCCACACATCTCTATAGTTAAAAAACTAATTGGATCAAAATCTCTAAAAGAAATTAATTTCATGACTAAAAATATATCAGACCCATTTAAAATAGTATAATAAAAATTTATTATAGCAAAATTTTGTTGTTTATTGAGTTTTTTATCACTGTAGCGTATTTTATCATATCATTAATTAATGTGTAAGTTTATATACTTATAAAATTATAAAATTAAGTTAGATTAAAATTTGATGTATGAAGAGACAGAAAGGAGAAGGTTGATTTATTTGGGATGTATTTGTGTATATATGAGTTGGTGGGTTTGCAGCTTTCGGGTGCAGTGGGAGCTAAGGAGCCTTCAATCGACATCGATCGCATAGAGCTTGTGAGGTGATGATTTTTATTATTTCCATGAGCATATGGTAAGGTAGAAAGTAGAGGGAAAAACCAGAATTGGAATAAGGCCTAGTCTTGCATAGTGCATTAAATGAACATTGCTTAATGTGTGAGTGTGGCTATGTTGATGAGTTTTGTTTCTTGCAGTAGGTCAGTGAAAAGTCAGCGTTTTCCTGGGTTTAGTTAAGTTCGTTACCTTTCAGCTAACTGCCTAGATGCCACATAATATGTCTCTCTGAGGAAGGAAAGACTTTTAAGGGTATCCTTGTACTTTCATACCACATTTTTCGTATACCATTTTAGAAAGAAACATGCTTCCACTGTTCTTAATAGATCCTCGTTATTTAATAATACAGATTAAGGACAGTTTTATCCTTTGACTTTTCAAAGTGTGACTTTTAAAAATAAAATCATAAGAAAATTCATATTTTAAAATGAACATTCCTTCAAATTTCAAATGTCATGGTTAATTTTAACAATATTATATTAATAGATTTCAGATTAATATATATATATATATATATATATATATTAATTTTTAAAAATTAATTTATATGTAAAGGAATTTTATTTGGATAATTTGATTTTTTTTTCTTTAATTTTTTTATGGAAAACTTTATCCTAGCACATCCCTGATTTGAAATTCATCCTCTCTCTTCAAAGTCCTAAATTTAGATATGTTAACGGGTTGACTCACCACGAACCGGGTTAAAAATGAGTAAACCTAATCCGGCTTACTTTATGGTAAGTCCGAAATTTTGTAATCCGGCTCAATCCACTATTGGGTTGGTGGGTTAAGTAGGTTGGTTCACCAACCCACATAAAAAAATTATTTATTTATTTATTTTTTAGTACTCAAATATTTAAATAAATTTTTAAGTAATCCATGAGATGACAATCATAGTAAAATCAAGAACCAATGTCTTGATCATGCTCACCACTAATATATGATGAATTGTTTCTCATAAAGTATCTATATAGACTAAGAAAACATGGCTAATATTACACATTTTCTGTCATACTATTCAATAAAATATAAATAAAAAAACTACACATTTTTTTCATACTAATTTAGAAAAATTTGTTTATAAAACAGTTGCTTGAGTAATTTACTATAAAGATTATAATTAAAGATGAAAGTATCAACGTATATATTCAAATATTATTGAACAACATTCTAACATTTAAAAATATGAAATTGTGAACCTATATAATTAGAAGTAATAAATAATTACCAAAAATATTAAAAAACATTGTAAAAAAAATGTTGGTGGGTTGGGTTCACTCATTTTCAACCCGACTCATGGTGAGCCAACCCATGTGAGCCGGGTTGGCTCACTTTGACATGTCTAGTCGAGCAACAATTAGAGCTGACAATTAACCTTGTCATAATTATTGTAAAACAAGGTTGATAATCAGGTTTAAAATGCAATTGGACCATTACACTAAGCCTACGGGTCCATGAAGAAAACTATAAATAGATGTCAAGGTATGGTTGTGAGGACTAGGGATGGCAAGAATACCTGCACCTGCAGATATCTGCGGATAAAATCTGCGACAGGTAGTTAGCACCCGCGGGTAGGTATTTTAATACCCGCTTATAAACGGGTCGGTACGGGTATCATACTATCCGTACCCGCGGGTACCCGTTACCCGTAAAATATTAAAATTAAAATTTAATTTATATTTTATTAAGTTAAATTTAATTATAATTAAAATTAAAATTATATTTTATTAGGTTAAATTTAATTAAAATTAAAAATTAATTTTATTATATTTTATTTTATTTTATTTTTATAATTTTATATTAAAAAATTTATAATATATATATTTTTTAAATATTTGTGGGTATGCAGATACCTGCGGGTTCTAAAAAATCCGCAAGTATTTTTTTAAGCAGGTACCCAGCAGGTAAACAGGCGGATTTTTTTTTTGCAGATCGGGTTGTGAGTAAACACTATCCGTACCTACCTGACCCGTTGTAATCCCTAGTGAGGACTTTATCTCACATTTATTATAGCATTTATTGCTAATAATGATCGAACCATCATTGACTTAAGCATAAAAGCCTCCTTAGCAGGTAAACCGGTTTGTAGGAGAACCGAAGCATAGAACAAAATTGTTTAAATAGATATAAAGTCCCTACACATGAAACATTTAACATCATTTCAAAAAAATGGTTTATAACTCAATTAATTAATTTTGTTTTTAGTGAGACTTACGAGTTTATAACCAATACTATTAATCTTTAATTTTAATTTTTAAGTATAATTAAAATAGAAAATTATTTTTAATCCACCATGTGCCAAAATATTTACGCCAAATTTATTTGAATATAAGTTATTAAATTTTAATAATTTAATATAAATTAAAATTAAATGTTGTAATAAATAAGAGTATTTGTTTGCTAGTTTTGAGATCTTTGAAAAATCCAGGAAGTTCTTGTTGTATCTTGTGAGACTTGTGCAACACACCATAACGAATAAGTCCTTAAGGACAATAAATCTACACGTCTTAGGAAATGCTCTTTTGTTCGTGATTTATCAGTTTTCCAACAACGACTTGATTTATCAAGTATAAGAAAACCTCCTATGAAACCTAGGATATACACCTTATAGAGGGCATGAAGTTACTAAAATCCAATAACATTAACACATTTAAAAATAGAATAAAAAAAATAGAGGACAATTAATATAATATATAATTATACAAAGTTATATATACAAAATATAAATGGTTGAATTATACGTTTTATAAAAGTAATAATTCATGCTAATTTGTAAATGTAGTTAAATATTTCCTTTTATTTATTTTTGAAAAAGTTGATTAAATTTTAAAAAAATAGTTTTCTAAAAATTACCAATTCCATGTTTATCACTTTCTAAATTATTTAATCAGTTTTTGGTGAGTCCTCTGAGGTGATCATGAATTGGATTTTTAATGATCCATTAACATCCAATCCAGATCCAAATATTTGGATCAAGATTTAAATTCAATCCAAATATTTGGATCAAGTTCAAAATCCATAATTCATTTTTTATAAAAGAAATTTAAATTGAATTTTTTAAAACTTCTATCTTTAAGGCCAACACTACTCAACGTGTTTGGGTTGTCGGGTTCGCTCGGCTCATCAGAGTCGTCGGGCTTGCACAATCCGTACAGGTCATCGGGCACGACTTGTCAGAGTTGTCGGGCCTGCATGGTTCGTACGAGTCGTCTTGCATGGTGTGTCTGAGTCGTCGGGTCGACTCAGCTTGTCCGGGTCGTCAGGGAGACTCAGCCTGTCCGGATTGTTGGGTCCGCTCAGCCCATCAAGGTCGTCGGGCCTGTGCAGTCCGTCCAAGTCGTCGGGAACGACCCGTCCAAGTCGTCGGGCCGACCCATCCCAGCCCATCTAAGTCTTCAGGCCCACCTAGCCCATCCGGGTCATTAGGCCTACCTGGCTCGTTCGGTTCATCAAGCTCGTTCGACTTTTTTGGGTTGTAGTGTCCGACTGACTCGTCCGGTTCATCGGGCCCACCTATCTCATTCACGTCTTTAAGCCCCCCTAGCCCGGTCTGGTCGTCGGGCTCGTCCAGCCCTTTAAGGTCGTTGAGCCTGCTCAGACAGGTCGAACAAGGTCCGTCCAAGTCTAAATTTAGCCTAGTCCATATCAACCTTTAGCCTAACCCAACTAAAAATTTAAATTAAAATTTTGGATTGGATTTTTTGGATTATCCGTATTTGAAATTATTGATTTAGAGAATGGATATGCAATCCATAAAATATATAAATTGTAGATTAGATTGAAATCTAGATTCATTGAAATGGATTTTAAATTGATTGGATCGGAGTAAAAGTAAATCGGATCAAGAAAATTAGATTTTTTGCCCATCCTTAGAGATGACAAATAAACACATCCTCGTGGGTATTGTCTGAACCTATCCCCGTTTTGATGGAAAATCCTCGTATTGATTGGGTATGGGTATTAGTATGGGGAATCTCCGACTTTTTCAATTGGGTACGGGGATATACATATCCCCGCCATAATACTCATCCCCGCCATATCTCCGTCCTCATTTAAATTATTAAAATATTCACAATTAGTTAACTATATATATATATATATATATATATATATATATATATATATATATATTTTCTATTTTTTTTTATAATTATTTGGTTTGTCATGAAACCCATTCGCATTTCCAATATATTTTTTAGCTTATCATAACCTTTATGTAAATTATGTTAAAATGATGTATGTCGATTAAAAAAATGTTATGTCTCATATTTAAATATTTATATTATTTTTTAATATTTTTATTTATTGTATATTTTCCTTTCACATGAGAATGTTTAATACTCTCAATTTAAGTGTTTAATAGCATAAATATTTCATTTACTAGGTAATATATATAAAAAAAAATCTTTACTTATTATTATTCATTTTTGTTTCATTTGAAGAACTCTTTTGTTTTGCTAAAAAAATTTCCATTATTTCTCAACCATTGAGTATATATGTTGATATTTGAAATTTTTTCTTAGATCTCTAAGGTATTTTTCATCTTATCATACCTTTAATTAAACATTTTTTTTCTTTGTGCGATTTTTTTCAATAGTCTCTCAAATTGTTTCTAAGACACACATTTGTTAATTTTTTAATATTTTTATTTGTTGTTTATTTTCATCATGTATAATACTATTTCGATATATTTTGTCTTATTATTTTTTATTTTCTAACTCATTATCAATCATATTGTAATTTTTTCACTATAATTGTATAAATAACTTTTATTTACTACAATATAAAAATTTAATGTAATTGCCATGAATATTTTTTTATCACCATCCAACATATATTGGAGTTCAACAGATACAAGATTTATTGTCAAACTTTTATTAGTGTATAAAAAAGAGATTCATTGGAATTTAAAAATTTGAAGTAAACAAACATCTAAAATATATTTTAATTTGAATATTTGTTTTCCTTTTATATTATTTTAAAAATATTTTTAAATTTTATCAACTAGGTTTCATTAATGTTTGCAAATTTAATAAATGTTTTGGTTCTCATAAAATTTTATTTGGTATTCTATTCTAAAATGTAAATAATTATAATTTATTTCAAATTATTTGATATCGAAGAAACAATCATCCTCCTAATATTGAATATTTGATAATATTATGTTTTCTTTACCGTAATTTTTTATTATTTTATAAAAATTAATTAAAATTAATATTGAAGTAGTAAGAAAACGAGTACTGGTACGAGTACAAGATCATACCCATTACCTAGTAGGGATGTGGATGAGACAAAAATTTAATATCAGTTGAATTTAAATATGAAGATATGGATGAATTTATTCTATAAAAATAGTATTGAATAGTAAAATCCATCCCCACCCCGTTGTCATCCCTACCCACACCTAGTCTTCATTCTGATATCGTCGAGATATAATAATGATCAAATCTATTTTTAAAATTCGTTTAATTATGAACTCTAATGTACAAAATAAGCTTTATCACTCTTACTTTTTTATATATAACTTTTTTCCATCACTACTAATTCAACCCACTGTACGATGTAATCTTTGTTTTATTTTTCAAATTCCAAATTCTCAGTCCAAAATTTTGAAACAAACATCAACCCTTGCTTTGTAGCTAGGAGGAAGCATGTATGGGCCTTTTCGTCCAATCTCATATTCTCACGCCAAACACGTCAAAAGTATTAAAATGGTAGAATTTTGACTGCAAAATTATTAAAATAGTGTAATTTTGAAGTTGTGTTAGCTGGCTACTTTGTTGTATTTTTATTTTTTTTAATTTTGATCGAAGTTGTGATACAACTTTGATGTATTGTAATATAAATAAAGTTACGTAAATTTAGTATAACCTAAATTCTTCGTTTTTTTTTAATTTTAATTGAAATGATGTCAATTTGGTATAACTTCATCGTAATGAAATCATATTTTAGAATTACATTATTTTAATAATTTTTAAGTTAAAATTGCACTATGATGATATTTTTGCCCGCTAAACACACAAAACCTAAACTAAAAACACATAATTACTAAATTAGAATAAAATAATAAAAAGTCTTTTTGCCAATAATAATTAAAAGGGTTAAATATGTTTTTGGTCCTTCAAGTTTCAGCGAAATTTGGAATTAGTCCCTCGTCAAAACTTTTGACCAATTTAGTCCTTCATCTTTCAAAATGCGTGAATTTAGTTTTTTTAACCAAATTTTGTTAAGTTTATTTGACGTTTCAAACGCATTTCATGATAGTATTTAAATTATTTACATTGTTTGACATATTTTTGCTTCAATGTTAACTTAAATACTATCATGAAATGCGCTTGAAACATCATATAAACTTAACAAAATTTGGTTAAAATGACTAAATTTACACATTTTGAAAAAATGAAGGACTAAATTGGTATAAAGTTTTGATGAGGGACTAATTCCAAAATTCACTTAAACTTGAGGGACCAAAAACATATTTAACCCTAATTAAAATTAAAACTTATGTTGGCACACTTTCCATATATGTACGTGTTTTTTACTTTTACCATGAATATAAATAATTAATCATATTACCTTGTCTCGATATTTAATTTGTAGGTAAAGTAATCCTTTGATGGTCGAAGCCAACTATTTTGTCCTTTGAACAACTTAAGTGTGGGTCTATATTAGTTAGTTCAAAAGGGTTTGGTCCATTAACCAATAGACATATTAGTGACTCAAATCTATTAAAATTTAATAAAAATAACTAAATATAGTAAGAATAAGTAAAAGTATTAAAATGCATACATTTTAAAAGTTTAAGATATCTTGATATTTTAATTAAAAATAAAATTTTAAAAAATATTTAGAAGTAAATCAAAACCTATCTAAAAAAATTGAGAAATCCATAGTTGACTCCATAATTTCTAACCTTCACAGGTTACCAAATTTAGATATCATAGAGGGATATATCATGAGTAATTGATATGTTTTGATGAAAAAAATATTGATAGATTAAATTTAGATTAAATATGTTATCGGCCCCTTAACTTCTTGTTAAAATTAGAATTAGTCTATTTTCGAAACTTTGATATAATTTAGTCCCCTAAGTTTATAAATGTGTGAATTTAGTCATTTTAACTAAATTTTTTTAAGTTAGTTTGACATTTCAAACGTATTTCATGATAGTATTTGAGTTGTTTACATCGTTTGACACATTTTCACTTCAATGTTAACTAAGAAATATGTTTGAAACCAGGGGCGGATCATCATGGGTGCAGGGAGGGGCCTTGGCCCCCCCAAAAATTTTGAAACTTTTTTTACAATAAATATTTTGATTTTTTTATTATAAATATTAAGTATTTTGATTTTATTTTGTTATAAATATTAAATTAAATTAAATATTTTATTTATTTTATAAACATAATAATTAATACTAATAAATAATAAAATATAAAATCAAATATAATAAAGAATAAAGATTAAAAAGATTTATCAAGATATTTTTAATTATTTGTTTTCATTATAGATTGTGTTTTTCATAAATTGTTTTCATATTTCATTCTCATCTGTTTTCTTTTGTTTCTGAAAAGACAAAGATCTATTTTTTTCTCTTATTTCTCCTTTATTCTCTTCCCTCCTCAAGGAAGAAAAGAAGAAAGTAATTCTTTCGTCTCACTTGATAGTGAAATATTAATTCAATAATTTATTTAATGAGCCTATTTTATATGTCTATGTCTTGAATTTCTTACAAATTGTTCTCATCTTCCATTCTTACCTATTTTCTTTTCTTTCGGAAGAGAAAAAAATCAATTATTTTTGCTTTCATCTCTCAACTGTTCTCTTCCATTCGAAGAAGTAAAGAAGAAGGTAATTCTCTTTTGTCTCACTTGATAGTGAAATATTAGTTTAATAATTTATTTAATGAGTCTCTTTTATATTAATTTTTTATTTTATCAACATAGAAGAAAAAATGATTGTACTGTGTGTTTTTTATAATTGAATTTTAAGTGTGGTTTGATTATCATCGAATTTTCTTTTGGTATTTATGTCTCTCAATTTTTTATTAGATTATGATAAATCATTTTTTAGTATTTTTTTAAAAATAGGTATATTGATGAAGAATAAAGGAATAGATTATTTAAATAGGTATATTGATAAATCATTTTTGGTATTTATGTCTCTCAAATTTCTTCGTACACTTCATTTTTTATTGTATTAGTGACAATAATGAAATGTATAAATTTTGGATGTATTATTTGGGCACCCCCAATAATGTTGGTCAAGATCCGCCACTGTATTCAACCTTTTCTTAACATACATAAAGTTGATTGTTTCTTATTTTTTTTATGTGCCGTTTCTCTCATTGTTAATATTTGTTTAATTTTGTGCAAAAATATTTATGAAATTTTCTTGTATTCTAAAATGAACTCATACATTTTTTCTTAATTCATATAAACTAAAGTTGTTTACAATTAAATTCATAAATATTCATATACACGCAAAATATAATTATGTTTGGTTGGTATCATTTGGGCGTCTTTTAAATTTCTCATAAAATGTTAAAAACATTTGAGAAGAGTTCAGAAGAAAAAAAAATACCGAATATTTTATAACTGTTGTAAATATAAATGTGATGAAAACTCGTGCAAAAAGGAAAGTTCTACACATGCTATCAATTTTAGATGAACTATTTTTTACTAAAATTTATAACTTCTTTTTATAATTTAATCAGTTTATTTTCTAATATTAATATACTACATCAATAAAGATGTTGATTAATTATTTATTATATTAAGTGATATAATATAAGTTATATTTTATGTATTACAACTTTTCTTTCAATTAAGAAAAGTTAGTGAAAAGTTTTTCAAAAATATTATTTTCAGAAGTTTTTTTTTTCTCTAAAAAATCTAAACATAACAATTATATATTTTTAATATTTTATTTTTAAAAATCAAATTTCTTTCTTAATTTAAACGTTCTACGTGTGATAGAAACGTTATATGGTGTGTTATATAACTGGCTAATTAAATAAAAAAATAGCAGATTTTGATTTGCCACGCAACCACAGCATACAAGTATTAGAAAAAAGAGAGTAACATATGTGATTGGACAAGAAGGAAATTTTATATGCAAGTTGTCTCATTTTGAAGAATAAGATTTTATTTCGTTGAATTTAAGAATGGGATTAAATCTATAATTTAGATTTTTTTTGAATGAGATGAATTTTTCAAGTATTTTTTCTTCTTATCTAATTACATGTCTTTCACCTTTTATGTCACATCTTAAACAGTTTTTTTATTTTTTATTTTTTACGTAAAATCAAAATAACACTCATTATTTTTCAATAAAAAGTTATCCTTTCCTTAATTTAGGAATTTGTTCTTTCAATAAATTAGAATTTCTTCATTCTAGGTGTTACTTAAAATTTTTATTTTTCTTTAAAAAATATGTTATAAAATTCGCATACTATTTTTCTTCATTTAACATCTAAACAAATAATTTAATAATATTTATATCTTTTTAAAATCTTTCCAAAAAATTCCCAGTATCAACTACACGAAATACTTCGTGCTGCTGCAAGCGAAAGGTTTATGATATTTTGTTTACAATTTTCTTACATATTTCCCTTTTATTGTCCTTTTTTTAAATTTCTTCAACTTAATTATTTATAACATAAGCAAGTATATATATATCACTGAAAAATCAAATAAAAAATAACAAACAATATGAAAATTAAATAAAATAAAATAATAGATAATGATAATGAAGGGTATCTAATTAATTTAGCCGACAAATACTTCTAAAAAAATAATCTGATTCATAATCGTGTCTTAAATCCAGTGTCACAAAAACAAAACACCCATGGCATACCAGTAATTTTCAGCAATCCACAGGGGTACAACAGGGATTTGATAGTGTAATAAAAATAGACCCCTTATACAATATATTTGACATTTATATTTACATAGGTTAAATAAGTTAATAATGGGATAATTTACCTTAATCTATCAGTAATAATCATATTAATAATTTATAATAATAATAACAGGAAAAAAAACTTATAGTAGAAGAAAAAGATGGTGGAAGAAAGAGAAAGAAGAAAGGAAGAAGAAAAGAAGAGACGAAGAACACGAAGGACTTAAACTCTTCTTCAAAAGTTTTGGTGTTGTTGAGGGGTTTAAGCTTTCAAATTCAATTCAATTCCATTCCATTCAATTCAATTTCATCAGTATATATTATATATACTCATAATAATAATACATCATCATAGTTTTTCACTCGGTAGATAGAGCATATCAATTCGTACCTTAGTTTTCATCATTCTCGATTTCGAAGATCTTTCGAGTTTTTCACTGGAGCTGTAGCGCAGCGAGCTAGATCCAGAACTGCCGCGAGATTTTCGATCCGATCAATCTACAGCAAATGGTATCAATTTCTCGCTCTTCTGATTTTTTTGGTCACCTTCGAGTCAATTCGAAGTCATGTTGTGTTCCGTTATTGAAATTTCTTTTTGTGAAGAAAATTTACTTTTTTTTAGATATATTTTTTTTATTGTTTTGTGAGCTGATCTGTTATTACATGGAAGGAGAATTGGGATTTTTTTTTTTTTTTTTTTTTTTTTTTTTTTTTTTTTAA
>Ga0214544_1002568_pt1 | contig 38105 bp, 17 predicted proteins | sample CNSS3metaG_FD_160074 | JGI IMG/M metagenome (GOLD analysis project Ga0214544, IMG submission 160074) | Root nodule microbial communities from cowpea collected in UCLA plant growth center, Los Angeles, California, USA - CNSS3 | ecosystem: Host-associated > Plants > Roots > Nodule | place: USA...
ATATATATATATATATATATATATATATATATATATAAAATATAATATAATATAATATAATATAATATTATGTTTGAATATTTTAGTATTCGAGCAATTTAATATTAAAATTGTAATTATTTTATTATTTTATTTAAAAAAAACAGAATTATAAAATCACCATAAGAATAAGGTTCAGGTTAAGTCAAATTTCTTTAAATATGTTGGAGATCTTTGTATTTGGTTTATTGTTGTAAATATGAACTCAGTTGTGATTTTTGGATTCTTTCACTAAGGAGTAACAAAAAAGAAATCACATTATTTATAGGTTTAATTATTGATTTAGTATTTTAATTTGTTGCTTTAGTTCGTTTGGTTCCCTTATTATTTTTAGTTGAATTTAGATCTCTAATGTTTTAAAATGTTCAATTTAGTCCTCTTATTATTTGATTCAATTTAGTTCTCATTTTTTTATATGAAACGATCTTATTTTGTCCTCTCCAATTTGAAACCAAATTAACAAATAAGCTTAATTATAACTTATATGTATATGTTAAAATGTTTTATTAGAATTTATATATCAAATTACTCCACCTACATGTAAAAAATTTGAATATTTAGGTGAGGTATAAAAAATTAAATAATTTGAGTATTTAGGTGGAGTGATTTAATATATATATCACAAAAGAAATATTTTAACATGTATATTGAGTTTAATTCCTAATTTGGTCTCAAATCGAAGAGGACAAAATTTGATCGTTTAAAAAAAAGAGGATTAAATTGAATAAAAAATAAGGGGACCAAATTGAATATTTTAAAAAAAATGAGAGACTATATTGAACCAAAAAATAATAAGGGGACCAAAATGAATAAAGTAACATATTAGAATACTAAATAACTGATTAAGTCTTATTTATGTGTTAAAAATATAGGGATTCTATTGAGTGAGAACAAAAATAAAAGGACCAATTACTGATTAAGTCTTTTAATAGATTAACATTGGATTTTTTCAAATATGGTGTGAACCAATTTAACACAAGAGACCATATGAACTCTATTTAATAAGAATTGAAACTCAATTAAAAAAAAAGGTTAAATATGTTTTTTATCCTTTAACTTGTAGTAAAAATTAGAATTAATTTCTTCTTTTGGCTGTGGCCAAATTCAATCCCTAATTTTAGAAATACATGTAAGTTTTAGATTAAATAAAAATCACAAAATTATACACTATTTAAGAAAAAAAGTCTTTGAACCAATTGCTTCAAGTTTTTAAACTAAAAGTTATGTCAATTCTTTATGTAAGTTAACTCATATCACTTAGATGTTCAAAAATAAAGATAAACTCATCATTTACCACGTTATAATGATTTATGTAAGAGTTAACTTTAGTTTAAATTACAATGAAAATATATTGAATTTAATTAATTATACTTGACTCAAACAATCTCTCCTATTTTACCAAAACACATATACACAATAATTAATCTATCATATGAATCATCATCATTATCTAAGTGTCCTTTGAACAATCTTATTTTCTCATATTGAAAAAGACTTTATCACTTGAGAATCTCTCATACTATTAAAGAGATATAGTTTCAAAAGAAAAATATTAACTTTGTCTCTCTCATTCAAAATCAAAACAAGTGTTACACTTATTTTGTCACATAAAACCACTTCTAAACTAACCTGTTCTTCAACGTTACATCATATATCTATATGAATCATTACACTTACCTGTAGTTAATTAGTGATATTATGTATAAGATAAAAAAATTTCTACATCTTCGAATACAATTATGAAAGTTATTATACTTTTTAACGAAGACGAGAATAAAAATTGCAGATATAAATTGTAGAATTTTAAAACACATACACAAGAATCAGTATCACTGTATATTTTTCCAAACCCTAGCCATTGATATGTCTAAGGGAAGAATGGTAGGTGAGTCCATATAGAAGAAGGACATGGTTGGTGAGAAGTATGAAGTAGACCCCACAACTTCATTCACTCACTCTTAGGTCACATCTAAACATTACATTTCATGAGACACATTATCAAAGTGAAATCGAAAGAATACAAAGCAAGAATCAATTTTGCATCCACCCAATAATACTTTTCAACTCCCATTGGATTGGGAAATTGCTTTTCTTAACAAGTTTTTCATAACTAAATTTTAATAATTTTCTTTAATAATTTAAGGTAACATCTTTTAAATAATTTTTCATTTTTTTATATTTTAAGATCACTTAAAAAATATTATCTCAAATTGTGAGAAAAAGTTGACAAAATATGATTATTCTTATATTAACTAATTTAGTAGGTACAATTAACTATATATCATGGGGATGGGGATAGTTTCTTAAATTATGGAAAATCAAGTTTTTGTTTTTGTTAAAATATTTTTAATAACAGTTAGATTGAAATACAGTCATCACCTTTTGATATTTGGTGAATTAATTTTTGTTTTTGAGTGTAACTTATGAGGCACGCAGGGCCAGTGAAAAAGATTTTAATGTCAGGACTCATCACAACACAACACATCTTTTTCTTTTCTTTCCTTTTCAGCTCTGTCCTGTTTCCAGTTCATGCATGAACACTGTCCACACACTCAACAAATCATAAATAATAAGTAAAAAGAAAAGACTCATAAACCTTGTGCAGGTTGCAGTTGTATTCGCCCCTAGGATTCAATCTCATCGTACTACTCACCCAAAACTTTTACATTTTAAATGTCAAAAACATAAACATACATTTATGTTATGTGTCCCAATTGAAAGTTAAAATTTATGTATTTAATGTGTGTTTTTAAAGAATAGAAAGACTATTACATTTTGTCACTGTTTAGTACTTTAGAACTATTTAAAAAATTCATTCTTTTATAAAATTTTAATAGATTAACTTCATTATTACTTTGTTAGCGAAGATTTAACCCGCATCGACAAAGTCCAACCTTTAGTTCAGGTTGACTTATATTAATTTTCAACTATATGGTTGTTTAATCTCAACCTTCATCCTAGATCGATTCGGCACGACCTTAACATGAATCAATTTGGTTAGAATTTCAACACAAGTCAATTTGACTTGACCTTTAATCAAGACCAACTCAATTTAACCTTTGGTCAAAACCATTTTGACTCAGTTTTCAATCCGGACCAACTCAAATTGTCATCGTTGGAGTGATAGTGAAATTAAAAGAAGTGAAATTTAAAATTTTTTATACTTTTAAAATGTATTTAAAATTATTCTATTTTATTCATTTAAAATATCTTCCAAAATTTTTTAAATTTAAATTTTTTTTTCTAAAAATTTTATGTAAAGAAGTTCTTTTAGTGTTAAAAATATTAAAATAAATAAATTAAGCTTCTAAATTACTTTATCCAAAGAAAGGTGACCGGAAAATATGTGACAATGATAAAGAAAACTTTATACGAAATAGTAGTGGTGATAAGTAGTGAAACTGGTCCATATTAAAAGTATGGCACACCAAAAACCAGAAAGTTATGACCATGTACTAAGGTGTCAAAAAGTTAAGAATGGATATTTTAATATTTTTTTCTTCTGTACTTTTACTATGGCTTTAATATATATTAATTTTGATATTTTAAAATATATTAAAAAAAGTAATATATCAAAATTGGTATAGACACTTAAAAAACTGAACGTCAAAAAGTTATGTCAATATATGGTATACATTTAGGTAATAAACATTTATTTTATTTAAAATAAAAAAAAATTGGCATATTAGAGTAAAATGAGAATCTTATAATTTCTAAATCTAATAAAATTTGAGTTTTGTAAGATATTAATGTAAAAGTATGCTAACATCACATAAAAAAAAAATATTAGCATTAAAGTTTCACAATAACTAAGTAAAATGTTGATAAAAACGTGAGTTTTATAAAACTCTTATATTAGAATAAAAATAAAAAAAAATATCTAAAAGATGATATAGTACAATAAAAGTTGTAAAAAATAAATAAAAAGTTGATAAAATGACCCACCTATAATATAGATGGCCAGTCCTTGTAGAATTAATTTGTGTCCTTCTCTTATAACATATTGTGTGAACATAATCCATTCCCACCACCCTTTCATCATCACCACACTCAAATCTACTTTACATTACCACTCACACTACTCACTACATAATTTCAAACCTTCCTATTCCTCACAAATTCACTCATCTATCTTATACATAAAAGTTGAAAATCTAATAATGAATATAACTTTTACGTCTAATAAAAATGAAAATTTTAAACATTATACAAAGATAAAGATGTATAAATTTATTAGAGTAAGATTTTGAATCAAGAACAGTGTCAATTTTTTATTTATTAGTGGTATATTTCTATGGTCCTCTTTCGAATAATCTTTTCTTAATAAACTAATAAAACTATGACCATTTTTTTCAGAAAGAAAAATAAAATCAGTTTAAAAATTAAATATACAACCATTGAAAAATGGGTTTTTTTAAATATGTAAAATAACTCCAACATCTTTGATTTCACATTTTATTCTTATATTTCTCTCCCGGTAAAAGTTTTTTCCGTACACTAAATAAACTCCATATTATGAATATCCGCAGTAGGATTACCATATATACTTAAATTGCATCTATTTTAGTTTAATATAGAAAAAGAAAAGTTGTGGGTCCAGTTGAAGATCAAACTCTTTGTTTTATAAAACTGTAATTTAATTCTAATTACTCATATTAAAATTGTTGGATCATAAGTATTTTCGGAAACATTTTCTGAACCTTGAGAATTGTCTTACTCCTACTTCCTAGTGAGACCAAATTTATTTATTTTTTTTCAAAAACATAATGGGCTCAAAAAAAAAAAAAAAAAAATATATATATATATATATATATATATATATATATAAAGAAATGTTATTTCAATAAAGGTTTTGTTTGGGCTGATAGAGTTTTTAGAGGAGGTCGCATTGTGCCATTCGATGAGCCCATTAGGCCCATCTCTTCATGGATGGTAGAAAAGCAAACCTTCGAATGTATAATGACCCAAAAAAGAAAATGAAGTTTCTCAAATTTAACTGTTGATCATTATCCAAATTGATGTGTATTGGATAATAGATTTTTGGTTAAAAGTATAATGGAAATGAGTCTTTGAAAATTTATATACATAAAATTTTCTTTATTAAATATGAAGAAAAATATGGGTTACTATATCAAATATCAAATACTTATATACGTGATTTTGTTCATGTGTATTAAAATCTTAGGCATATTTTTTGAAGTTAGTGGTGTATATTAGAACCAAACTTGAATTTTTTTTTTTTTTATGAAAAGTAAGAAAATTCATTCTGTTATGTTAATCATCAAAACTGAAAAGGACAATATACATAAATTCATAATGATAATATATAGCAAATGGTTTGGCCTTTCAAATTAACTCTTACCGGTGATGAGATGTCAGGATAGGAAAAAATGTTGTGTGAATAGATTGTCCTTTCATATTTCTATGTACATATTACAAAATAGAATTATCTTTTAATTATCACACATTAAACCTCCATAATCTTTCATATACATAATTACTAAAATATTTTAATATCATTTGATCACTTTTAATACACAACAATAATAATAGGTGTCCTTAATATTTTTAATATATAATTGTCCATATATATATATATATATATATATATATTGATATACTTTTTATTTATTTATTTATATGATGTGATTTACTTACTTTTGATAATGACTCATCATACTTTTATTTAACATAATTAACACTCACAAAATAAGTCAGCTCATTTAGTTATAATTGTCAACTAATGTATAAAATTTTTAATTGATTAATTAATAAATCTAATTACATGTTAAATTATTTAATTACAATTACTTATTAAAATTTAATTTAAAAGAGTTCATACTTTGTAAACCATAATATTATTATGTATTTAGATGTTGAAAATGGTGCATTGGTACAAAATAGATTTTTACGTGAAGTTGAACCTCTTATGTCTTCTTCTCTGATGACCACTTCAAAAAACGAGAAACATTGTATTGCGCTATGTTCAGAGAAGTTTCCTTGCATACCAATCCATCACCATAATAATCGAACAACACTTATCATATAAATAATAAAATAACAATTTTTTCTTTCTTTTTCTCCCAATTTCTTTAGTTCTACGAAACCTAAAAACAATTAATGTAATCACCTCACGTGCGCAACCTTGACTTGCTACATATTTTTCTCCGAGTCAAAGGACAAACCTTTGATTTTGCTGCTTTTGCCATTTTTTTTTCTTGGAAGAAATATTCTTCACACGATGTTGTTTGATTTCTCAATCATTGAAATACTTCATTTTCTAATTCATTAACTTTTTGGTTACATATGCATTAACGTCAAACTTAATACAGTAGTCAATTACAAATGCCTGCATTTTATTTTAAGAAAAGTCCTTTCTTAAGTAAGAAAGTTTAGAAAAAATGTCATTCACATATAAAAAAGGAAATCAAATTATAAATATACAATGTAAATTATGAATGTATTCGGTTTGATTTAATTTTCTCTATGCAATTTTTTTTAAGAAAACCCTTTCCTATGTAAGAGAAGTTTAGAAAAAATCTGATTCACAAATAAAAAATGGAAATCAAATTATACCTATACAATGCAAATTATGAACGCATTCGGTTTGATTTATTTATTTTTATGACAAACAATTTGAATAAATTAGTTTGATTTCATAATTTTTTTGCAAAAAATCAGAATTAAAATTCAAGTTGATTAGTTCAAATAATAAAAAAGATGTCTTATTGTGCATTTTAAGAAAAATAAAATAAATCTAAGAAGATATTTGAACTGATTGATTCGAATAGTGTCTTATAATGTATAGAGATATGCAGATTAGCAGAAGATTCGTGTCTTAATATTTAGCAGATTTATTTCTTAAGAATACATAATCTGTCATAAATATATATTACAATCACATAATAAATAATCAAAACTAGACCAAAATTCAGAAATATGTGTATATAAACAGTAATTATATTCCTTAATTACAACAGATTTGTTTACTAATTTGTAATTATTCCCAATGAATTATTCAAGTATAACAAACAAGTCAACAAACCTTCAATTACAAAAATAAATTTCTGAATCAGAGATAATTGATTTTATTACTGTAATTTAATTCAATTTAAACCCAAACATATAGAGAAAGTCAAACAAAATGAATATGTTTACTTTTGATTTTTTTCGTGAATTGATTAAAATTAGAATTAGTAGATGTCCAAATTGAAAATTGTATATGCTGGATTTGACGCCCGTTATAACTTCCTCCATTAAATGCTGAGATATTCTTCCTTTCTCAAAACCCACGTTGTTGAAGCATTATTGGCAGTGTGAAAAGAAAGTTCTGTTTGTTTCTTATACAAATAGGGTTGTGAAGTACATGATTTTGACCACTATTTATCTATTCACGTGTGCAATTTTCTTAAATTGATTTGCGTCATTTCCTTCTAAAAAAGATTGCATAAAAAATCATTTAAGGAAAAAAGGAAGCATAGGAAATAGGATTAGATTGGACGTAGTCATAGAAGTTGATTCGCTGCCATTGGTGGTTGTAATTAAGAAGAAAGTTCGAGGAAAGTAGTAGTTGTGAATTTTCTATGCACTGCAACTGCGAATAATGAAACTATAAATTGAGAAGAGGCAAAGAGAATGAAGAGAAGTAGTAGCATTGGATTATTAGAAATGAAGTTAGAAGCATCAGGAGGAGGGTGCAAGTACCACCCTGATAACAAACAAGTGCAAGGTGTTTGTGCCTTTTGTTTAAGAGACAAACTTTTGAAGCTCTATGATATCAACAATCCAACTTATCCTCTTCCTTCTCCTTCTCAACCCTTTTCTTCTTACATGTCTCATCGCCACCACCACCACCACCGTCGTCATGCTTCTAGTGTGGCGGATTCTGTCTCCTCCGTGGTTGGTTTCAACTATGGATTGAAGAAGAGCAACTCCATTGCCTTTGGTTCAGGAAGCCGAAACACAGATAAGGAAGTCAATGAAAACAGCGGGGGGAGTAAGAAAAAGGGTGTTTGGTCCAAGCTGCTCAAATTGACCAGAAAGAACAGTAAGGAGGCCTTCATGCATTCCAGGACCGTGAGGGAGGGAAAGAGTTTGCATTTTTAATGTTATTGTAGATTCACTTATTTTATTCATGTAAACTACACATAAATGTGGAGGATTTTTATTGAGTTTGCAATTGGGTTGGAGCAGAGGTTTCCATGTCATAAGTGTGTATTCATCTTAGAAAGAATTAAGTTACTGTCTAACACATTTCCGACAAGCAAATTTGGTAATCGCAGTATCAATAACAAGATTATTCAAAAAACAAGCTGATGCATCAGTTTAACATAGACTTATGCTCCAATTTCGAAGAGGGGCTTTTGTTGAAGCTTCATATTTTATCCTGTGATGTAAATCAAAGTTAAACTAACCTCAAAATGAGGATTGGTCTATGAGCATGGACTTCTTCTATGGTAGATGGGTATTTAGTTCCAGAAATTTGAGTGGTTCACGCAACCCCTATTCCCATTGTTCCACAAGTGTTCTACTAGAAAGTTTTCAAAGTAAGAAAAGTTAATCAAGGTGTACAAACACAACCAAAACCCGAGATTTGAAACGCTGGGTAGAGCTGTTGTATGATGCGCGGGTAAGTGAAATGAGATTATGAATATAAACAGAACAAATATCTGCAACTCTGTATAGTGGTGCAATTTGTAAGTATTCCTTCTCTATGTAATCTACAATTAATGTGAAGTTCATTTGTAACTACTACGAGTTCCTGTATGGTAAACTATCTATCTTTAGAATGCAATCGGTGTATAAACTACCATAGGAAACAAGAAACTGTACATGATAATATGGTTTTGCATGATCAATTATAGGACACTTGCAACTTCTCGCCCAAATAATAGATATCATCTGCGAGGGCCAGAAATATTGCGCCCCATCAAATTTTCCTCATCATTGTTAATATTTTGGTCCAATGAAGGCTGTTTCAGTCTTTGAAATATATCATCAAGGGACTCAGATGAGGACACACGAGGGATCTTATCTTCCTGTGTTTGCCGAATAGGTATAAACCTGTTGGCCCCTAAGTTCGCCTTGAAACTCTGAAAGTTTGTTTTCATTGTTTGCCATGTTGAGGCCAAACCTGAAGTTCCAGCAGCATTACCAGGACGAGCATCGTCGTGTTCAACTAAGGAAACCTTAGCAGATGCTAAATTTTTCTCTTCTGCCTTCAATTTATATGCTGATCCATTTTGCTGTCTGATAGCAGCATACTTGCTGCTGATGGCTTCCCTGCTCGAGCTATGTCTCCTTGTCTCTTCTTTTGAAGTTTTAGGCTGATTTCCATCTATTTCTTTATTAACTAAAGCTGAGGTTCCCTTCATTTCAACATCATTTTTCACCTGATCATAACACAGCTATAATGTGAGTGAACTGTTTGAACTCTGACAACAAAAGTAAAAAATGTCATATCTTGTAGCCATCAAATTCATGACAGTGTCGCATGAATGATGAAAATAGAAAGAAAATAGCTTCAATTTAGCTTCAATTTTCTTATTGGTAGGGTGTTGACATACCGTACTATTGTCGTTAGATTCAAGATCAATTCCATTAAAATTCCTCACCAATGGAACAACTTGCTCGCCTACATTGCGTCCTTGTTCAAGCCAAGACCGTTCTACAGATTGTGTGAAAATCAGTATAAGAAATCATCACAAACCCACGTTTCTACAGCGTTCACTAAGTTAGACATGATTTATCATTTAATAGTTTGACTGATGACAACTACAGAATTCTTCGCTAGCATACCTTTCTGTAAGATAATTAGTCCTGACGGATCAAAACCATCCATATCTTCAGCTTCAGGTTCAAAAACATATCTCTTCCAGCTACCGAGAAAATTAAATACCCTGTCAAAGAAGTTGCTTGCAACCAAAATGGTGTATACAACCATAATAAGTGGATAGATTTTGTTAAACTTGTCTCCAAAGAAAGGGACAGCATTATCAATGTTCCCCATTCTCTGCAATTAATAATGTAATGCACCAAATTAGCAAAAGGAACTAAGAGGAAGGAAAGCAAACAATGTTGATAAGCAGGTGTCAATGCTTTTTTGTCAAAAGTGGACATTTATATATAGGCAGGTAGAGACTAAATAAAAGACAAGACCATCAGACACTTGGAAAAATAAGTACATATATCAGGTAGAATAAAATAAACAAAAAATGGAAAAAATAAAGAGAAGAAAAGCATTTTTTTTGTCAGTAAACTTGATCAAGGAATGGTTCAGTGCCATGCCTTTTTCTAGTTAAATATGTCGTGCACTCAAGCAGTATAGCCATGTAAATCACAATTTCCAGGATTACTAAAATCTGAGAAGTGATTTGATACTTTCAATTGCTGAAGAATGTCTCTAGAATCAAATTACTCATCTAATCGCAAAGCAACCAGAGGTTGTTACTTCTTTAACTAGAATTATTAGGTTATTAGTTTTAGTTTATTGCTAATTCTCTCTTATAACTTCTTACACTCAATGACAGTTTTAACAATACTATATGCAGATAAGTTCAGAAGAAAATATTAAACAAGCACGAAACCAATTCGTAAACCACGAAAAAATACTTACCTTTTCAAAGATAGTTGTTTTGTCAGAACCAAGACGAATAAGATTGAGAAAGTTGTATGAGATAGGAGGAGCATAACGAGCAATCATACTGGAAATGAGAGAGAAAATAATAATTTGCAAGATAGAATCAGCAATTCAAGGAACAGAAATAATAAGTAGCAGTAGTGGTGGTGTATAAAAGCTTACGAGCATATCATAAGCAGGCTAACCGAGCTGGTCTGTCGGGGTGTCAATGAGTAAAACACCAATGTTCCAATTTTGAACAAGGAGTAGTATGTGCAGATGCACATGTACATGAGGGGAACAAATGCAAAGGCCTAAGCAAAAAATTGAAGAAATGGGATTCAAAGGGCAGCCTGTCTTTATTTTAAATATGGTATATATAAAGCATATTTCATCAAAGAAATAATGCATATTGACAAATTACAAGAATTATTTGTTTACTTCAGTTTCATGTATAACCCAACTCCAAATTTGACTTTAATTTCAAACCCTTTTTTTAACTATATATGATGACGGTAACAATTTCACAGGGATTGAATTACAGCCTCAAGCCAAAAAACAAGTTCAATTTGCTAGAAAAAGATAAGCAGGGAACTGACAGAAAAGCACGTGCAGTTGATCAATATATACCAAACAAGTACATGTTACTCAATCACAAAAGTTCATGGGACCTGAGAGACTTCACTTTACTTTAAATTGATAAAAGATTTCCATATCCTAGAATTAAATATTCATCCAATCTTTCTTTTTACAAGGTAAATTAAGATTTAAAATATACATAGAAGCATCTTGGTGTCCACGTTTACTAAAAATACTTATCTCTTATTAACTTGGTCTACCTGCACAAGCACTTCCTCTGTTCCAACAGCTTTTATAAGAATCGAGAAAAGTGATAAATCAAGACTAGGTAGAAGAGTAGCTTCTGCTAAAAGAATTGTAACAGACATGACACCAAGTATAACAGCCAAGCCTTTCTGAACTTGCTTTCTTAAAATGCATCGCCAGAAAAATTCTGCAAAGAACCACCATTTATTCAGAAGCCTGTATCCATAAAAGGACAGAGTACATGATATCATGATGCAAAATTGATGCAGCAGGAATCCTAACTGAGAAAGGAAAATATAGAGCAAAATGAAGTTTAAGAATCTTTGAAAAAAAAGAAAGCACATATGTATATGACCAAATTAAATAGACTTCCCACCAGGTTTGAAAACATTAGATTCAAATTCTCTGCTCTTTCTAAACCAAAAGAAATCTCCATTACAAGCTTGAATGTTTTAAATGACTTCAATATACCTCCTTGTATTGAACAATGAACACAAACTCACTCTAATCTATATGCACAAAAAGTAATGGATTTGGCCTTCTTAAATTGAGAAATTGTAAAGCGAGGAAGGAATCACGTATCCACCATTGATCTCAGATAAAATCTTGTAAAATTAACTCACTTGAGATCAGAGATGGATGCACTCGTTCTGTATCCCTTTAATACACTTTAGAGAAGTCAAATCCATCATTATGTACTGTCAGAGAAAGTTCAAATTTACTACCACATTTACAACATACTAAAATGCTAACCAACTATAATTATGACTGTTGTTAAAAGCTTTCAGTTTGCCCCATTAGTCCTTGATTAGCTAATGTTCTTAATGCACTCTACACATAAAAAATAATTTCAGTATACAAGGCCTATACTATCCCCCAAATATCATGATCAAGAGAAAATTAACAACTAAAGTTTTTTCGGATTGCACATAATACTCTTGTTTCTTAAATGTTTAAAGCAATAAGCCTTATAGGGTACAAATAATATTTTTCAAACAATTGTGAAAGTTTTCTATAGGTCTCCAAAAGGGAAGGGGGTCAGGTAGATTCGAAAAGGAGACAGGGAAGATGAGTGCAATTTACTCTATGCTTAAACTAGGTGTCAAAGTGTTACCAACATGTATTCATCTTTCCGCTGTATTCTGTTCCAACAGAACTGCATTTCTATCATTTTCCACTCTTTCCCTTTGTTTCTTGAATCAATTATGTTTATAATTGTTTGCTTTCCCTGATGATTTATCAATTTTTATTCAACAGCTAAAGGTACTTTTTCTGCCTTTTCTTGGATTTGATGCATGACAAAGGTTCAAATGAATTGTTGTTTGTTCGGGGGCAGCCATGACTGAGGAGGTAGGCCAGAGTGTGACCGACGGAGTTGCAGAGGGATGGAAGTTGATTCAGGGATCAGAATGGGGTGACTCCATAATGCATATGATGGCCAGTTTGGTATAAGACTGAGGTGCTCTATTCCACTCAATGAGTAAAAGGGATGCCCAATGACCAAGATAATCACGTTTAGGTGAAGGGTTAAGGGGATATGTTACCATTAATGCTTCAGCACAGATCAGGTTAAACGATGGGTGCTGTCATGTGGGCCAAGAGAGTTTAGTAATCTTGCTACCTTGAAATTTGGGAGTTTGTGTGAGTCCTAGGTACTACTAGTAAAGGGAATTCAGCATGTTGGGTGAGAATGCCAAAAGAGTTCTTAAAGTATTTTTGAGCCAAGATTTTCAAGAGCTATAACCAAGAACACTGTCAATGAGAGTAATATATTTGGTTACGTTGCGCTAAGTTGTTTCAAATCTTAATTTTCTTTGTTTGTTGCATTTACTTTTAAAAAAATGAGCACTTAATAAGATTTAACTAAATTAGAGCTAAAAATACCAATCAAAATCCACTAATATATTTAGCACCTAAGAATATTAGCCATCTGTAGTCAGGACAATAATTAATCACTGCTACCTCTGAAATTAGTACTTGATTAGTTACATACAATTTCCCCCAAATACTCCACATTGAAAAATATACACTACAAAAATAGTTACAGCAAATGTTTCTTATGCAGGAAGTAACAGGTAAATTAAGCCATTTATGTTGCATGTTGATATGTCGGAAAGTTGTCTTAATTGAGCTCGTCCTAGGCTGCCTTAATTTTTGCCTCTCAATGTTGGTTCTCTATGTCTTGGAATGGGCTATATATGGAGGAACTAAGCAGAAAGGATGGCAAAGATCAAAGTATCCAGCAATCAGGACTTCGGCTCTTAAAAGGGTAGAAATCTCATATTGACTAGATATAAGAACTAAATAGTGCGTACAAAACCTGGTCAATCCTTACCTTACGAAAGGACCACCTATGACAGAGTTGACCAAAAAGGCTAAGTGAAGCATCATAATGTACAACCATCAAGACATTGACTCTTTGGGTTTATGATATTACATAGACTAAAGATAAGGCCTAAACATTACAAATAGAACTTGTAAAATCTTCATTTTATAAGTTGGTTTTGCAGGGTTAAACTAGGTCTTAAGTCCAAATTTAAGATAGACACATTATTACTAGTTAAAAATAATAAATATGTTTCTAGCCGCATGGGAAAAGTATATTTACTTAAGAACAAATAGGTTAGTATTCTTTATTGACCTAAATTGTCACATAAAGACCCAAACTTGCCCGTCCGAGCATCTCTAAAGCTTGAAATATATTTCCTGTAACGAAAGCATAACAATTGAGTAAGATGAAGGGGAAAAACCATTAATATAATATATTTAGTATAGAAGATATTGCAAGGGGGCGAAGAAAAACAAAAACGAAAAAATGATTGAAAGCAAACCATCCAGATGAGTTGCGACGATCATAATTCTTCATCACATCTTCCAATTCAAGGGCTTCTAACACGTAAGTAATATACTCACTACAAGAATGCAAAAGTAAGATACAAACCAAATAATAAAGTTGTAATATATACCTAGTCAAGGGATAAGACAATGCCAGTGAACAGAAAGAGTTAATTATCCATCAAAACTAGCATGGATCATAAGCATAAAATATCTCAATACGTGAAATCTGTTAATAAGGATAATAGATAAGAACAATTTTTCAATAAACCAACTTAAAAGACCGAGTTGATGATTTGCTTACCTTTTATACCTGTAGTACTCCTCAGTTGCTCCTCGTAGATGACGCCTAAGTGTTGCCATTGATTTCTCATCAGTGTCATAATCCATATCACTTTCCCCTAATTGGCCACCTTGTGGTTTGAAGGATGGATCTTCCCTGAACTGGAATATCGAAGGTTATATCCAAACAAAGACCTAGGTTGTGTACTCAAAATATTTAATCAAGAAATCTATGTTTAATACCATTTGAGTTAGCATATCATCGATTACATTCATGTAAGGTCTCAAAGGATCACGCTTGGACATTTGGTTGGATGTGGCTTGAGCAATCTACAAAAATAAACTTCATCGTTAAAATCAAGGCTTCTATTGTTTAATGAGATCGTCACACATAATGTTGAAATTGTGTCTAACTGACACTACATAGCTCGTTTATATAAAAAATATGTGTTAATTTCACGTGATTAGAACAGTGTTATGGATATGGAAAATATGAACAACCCAAAATTCCTTTACAAAAATATATTGGAAGTCAAAACGAATTATTGCAGACAAAAAAGAGGTTTATGTCATCATAGGGACCATGGTGCCTGAGAATTTGGTCACAAGCGATAGATTAATCAAAAGGCAAACCACTACGGGCAAGGACAATAAAAAACGCCTAACCCTCAAATCCTTTCTTAGTCTCAATTGGAATAAGGACCACAAATGGTAATAATTCATTAAAATTGTGCAAAGTAACATTAACATGCCCAAGGTATGCAAACATACAACCATCAGAACATTAAGGTGCAAGAGGAGTCATTGTGTCATGGCAAACCCCATACTAATGTTAGGTATCATTAGTATAAAGAGCACATGCCTCAATCTAGACTGATTAACGGGCTACATAAGGACAAAAAATCAATTTATGGAGGGATCCAGGGTGGACTTGATGACATTGCATAATAGGCAGTGATCTTCCCTACTGTGTACAGTTAGCAATGCGCATGGAGTAAACGTATTGATGATGGGATTTTTACCCCAAACCACCAATCCATGATGTGAACCCAGATGCCCAAGTAAAATAGTTTGAACTACCCAGATGTTATACTTTGCTTGAAAAAAATCCACAAAATTTTCAAGCTTGGCTGGCAGATTGAGAAAATATAAGAGATAAAAATTTAAAACTACATAAGAAATTTCCCTGCCTCATGTAGACCACTTACAACAATAGCATTTGAAAGTTCTTGGTGAGCATCATCAAGCTTAACAGCCATTTTAGCAATTTTGTGGGAAAGAACTTTCTGACGGATTGTCCAATCAGCATTTTTCCAAATGCCTTTGGGAATTTCACTTAAACCAAAGCCAAGAAGAAATGCACCAGTAACAAGTCCAAAAGTATTTGAGCAAGCCATGGCTAATCCCAAAAGACCTCCACTCCTGTTTTAATAAGAATAAAAAAATTAAAAGAAGCAAAGTGGGACCTAAGTTGAAACCAAGTAGCATAAACGTGCGTAGAAGTGGAAAACCTTAATTGAAAGTTAATTAGGCAATCACGACTATCGTGTTGAAAAATATAAAATAGTTGAACAGAAGGTATGCATTTGTGTATTATGAAAACCATACAACCTAAAAATTCAGTGCTCTAGTAGTGGAATATGTGTAACTTTAGCAAATCTATGATTCCCAAAATGTCGCGGCTTTTCATTATGAGTTGAAAGTTGAAACACTGGGCCAAGTAGCCATAGCATTTAAGTTTCTCAGAGAGGAAATATGAGTCTCTAGGAGTAAATACAAAAATTAAAAAAAAAAAAAAAAACAACATTGGTTGGATAAAAATTTGACTTGTTACTGCATGTCTTAACAGATAATTATGTCTCATAAAAAGTGGTTTAGCAGAAATCATCATTATTCACAATTACAAAAAGCAGAAGAAATAGCATTTGGGAAACGTTCTGGAACACATCAGCCATGACAACAAATGCAGCCAAATATTGCCTTTTTGATGGATGTGCGGGAACAACAGAACTCATGAGTGCACTAGGAATCTTTATCAGAAAAAATATATAATTAAAAAACTCTAGGAAGCAATATCTTAGAACAAATTTCATTCAACAATATATATTTCAAAATAACTAAAATTAAGAAGTTGAGGACCAACCAATGCCGATGCATCATAACAAGAAGAATGATTCCAAAAATGCCAATGGATCCCACAATTACATAAAAGATCAAGTTAACATGTAAACTGGTCTTCAATCTTTCTGATACAGTGAAGTCCCCAGCATCTTCAAAACCCTGGATAAGGGGCACAACAATCCTGCTCATGATAAATTGACATAAATACATCAGTAAATTTGCTTTTCTGATTTGTATGTTCTGTTCAAATACTTGAAATACTTAGTATGCAGGCAAGTATATGAGAAGACAAAGCAAATGGCATAATAACACATACACGAAATCTAAGTTTAACAAGCTCTCATAATAACTACTCATGTGTTGTCCGTCATTACTACTTCCAATGTCACCATACATGCATTATATATTATCAAAAATTTAAAAATAAAAGTATCACAATGAAGTGCCATCCTGTTGAGGCCTAGGTACAAGAATAAAGGAAAAGCAGGAAAAGCAGGAAAAGCAGTTACAGTAGTTTCGTAAATTGAATATGCAGTTAAGAGCAGTTACAGAGTGGGTTAGAAAATTAAGGTTTTATAAAATTAAGGGTTTCACATTCAATCTACTATCATAGAATGGTTGTAACTTTTCTATACTCTTTAACTCTCAACTCTTTCTCATGGGTCTATAACACAACCAAATGAAAATAATCTTATCAATAGGTATGCTTTGATGAAAATTACAGGAATTTGAATTTGACAATTTTCATTTAAATAGACAACATTCGTGCTCACATGTAATAGTTATTTCAAATTAAATTCTCCGCATATCATAAGTATTATATGTAAATATCAATAAGACTAGGATTTAAGTTCGTAAATCAGGTATTGTTAGCTCATAGTTGTTTGCTAGCTGCCTATAAATAAGGTAAGCTGCTGTATTCTACAGGGCTGAATCTAGATAGAATATTAATGACAGAAGTGCAGTACACATATTCTTTGATCTCTCTACTCCCTACTCTCTTCCTGAAATCTCCTCATTCTGTTTTATTCCACCTTCCCCTCTTCTTTCTCTGCCTTTCTGTTTCTTTCAACTTTCCACCCTAAATTCTATACCACATTACAAAGTTCACAGTTCATTGATTCAAATAAGGAGACTGGAGAATGTTTTTATTGTCAGGAAAACAGAGACAAAAATAAAGATCACAAGATAATCAGGAGTTCAAGAAAGCCTTGAACCATCATCCAATACATGGAGTTAAATATTGGCATTTCTCAAATGATGGGAAAAACTTTTCCAAGAGGCGTACCATGTAAGCAAAAAGGTACTCCAGTATGACCAGCTCCAGAAGAAAGAAATTGCTCCTTTCTCATGGTAGGAAGATATTGTCTGTAGGAGTCAAAGAAAGTAACACTCAATACACAAATGAAATAATTGCACATATATTTCTTCAATGATTCACAACACTATTCAGCATTTAACAATTTAAATTCAAAAATCTTCCTTTTGGAAGGAGGGAAATATATTATGTGTTAGCCTACAAATGTTGAATTGAAGTAGAAAAAGGAAAAAAAAAATTACAAACTTATATGCAAATAGAAGTTCATAAATCTACCTTGTCTAAACCATAGGGCAACACAATATTTTGTCTGAAATCAAGAGCTGTTTTTGTTACACTATTATTACAAAGTCGATATATCCAGGGCTAAATGAATAAGGGCTTGTTTGAAGTAATTATAGTGTTTTACTTTCAAAACTTGTCAGCAATGCAGTTTTTAATATTTGTTTTCAGTGTAGCTTTTAGAAACAAAACCAAAAAACGCTAAAATGCTAAAAGAAGTTTCAAAAAAAGTTTTTAAGAGAATAGTACATGAGACATGAATATTTGTCAATTGCACATATCAGTGTAGTCCAAATCGCAATTAAAAAAGTCGATCACTCGATTTCAAAAGTGAAGCTACACAGAGGCACACCAATAATAGTCCAACAATTTTCTCATTCACTCACAGCTGTGACTGCTTTCTTTAATTATTATTGTTATTGTTATTGTTATTATTATTATTATTATTATTATATATATGTTGGAGATCCATATTAACTAGAAGTATCACCAAATTATGATATATAAATGGGTGCAAATCTCACCTTGTAAACCAATTTTGTGAGATTGAGATACACCAAAAACTCAATCTCTAAGATGTTATCAGAGTTTATCATGGTAAGATTTATTGAGTCTATCATTACCCCTACTATCAAACCACCAAACAAATATCTAGTCTCATGCTTGTGATATGACTAAATTATAGTATATAAATAAGTTCAAACTTCACCTTACGATTTTGTGAGCCTTTCATGACCTCAACCATAATCTCAATTTTTTTACCACCTTGGCACATTGTATGAGATTAAAATAGTGCTTTACTTATTACAAGAATAACATCAGACTTAAAAATAAAAGCATAAAAAACAATTATAAGCTATTTTTGTTTCTCAATTTCCGTAATTTGGAAATAATTTTCTTTTAAAACGCATGCAGAAAATAGTTATCTAAACATGTTTCTTTTGTTCTTTTGTTTTTAAAAACGGGAAATAGCTTTGACAACTAGAATCAAACAAGGCCGAAATCTTTCATCAAATTTCAGACCAAATGAAATCTAGTTCTTGACACCGAAGTCTTTTTGTAAGGCTAACCAAATGGCAAGGCAGAGAAGGCTTTTGTTGGATAGCAGTAAAAAACAAATAATTCGATGTGGGTATGCACCACGAGGTTACTTCTATGTTAAGTTATGTGTCTCTCGTGTTCTGAGACCCACAACCACAGAAATTCCTTTGTGCATCAATAATTGACTTTTGGCTCTTTGAGGAGCATTGGGTTTGTGCACAGTTCTGTATTGGGTCGTGTCTACTCATTTTAGAGGTTTTGCCAGGGGATGGTAAAGACTACTCCAACTTCTAACAACAAATTTCTTCCCTTTCATCCTTAGAGGGACTGAGTTGTCCTCTTGGAATCTATCTGGGAACACATGTTTTACATGCTAGGGCCTCTCTTGCAGATAGAGAAAGGGCTCTCATTTTACCAATCCAGAAAGGAAAAAGAAACTATAGCTGTACAAAGAAACTAAAAAACACTCTAGAAAACGAACAACACTTTAGATGTGAACATCAAAAGAAGCAAGACAAACACACTGCCAATTAGCAGTACAAACAAAGAACTCAAACATTCTAATCTTGCTTTGACCCCTCATTCAAAGAGTAAGACTAAGTCTAGGCTATGTTTGTGAAGCCATAGAGCGGCATTCAACTAAATCCACAGTGGGGGAAGGTTTAGCATAAACATGTTTTGCGAATTGCAAATGTCACAAAACAAACACACTCTATATATCAACAACTAAACGATAGTACAACTTTTCTACACTGACAATGCGTCACACTTCAATTCCAAAACCTCCTAATCATTAATTTGAATTCCATAGCGAAACTCCTAAAAACCTAGTCGTGTGAAGTTCTCCTACGATATTTTAAAATTCTCAACGAAATGGAATTGGAATGGTTAGGAAGTACCGTCCAGATATCAGCGGGGACGAGGACGATGATGGAGAGGGAAGAGAGCCAAGTATATCCAACGGTGAAAAGCACGTAGCGAGGCACGCGTGGAGCTGCGTAGTACCTCAGCGTGAAAAGCACCATCCCCACTGTGAGGGGCAGAGAGATCATGTAAAACACCCACATCTCTCTCTCTCTCTCTCTCCGACGGAACACTCGATGGATCAGATCGGATCGGATCGGATCGAATCGGATTCCGGCGGTATGGTAGTGGCGGAGGTGTAGGTGTAGGTGGCGGTGACTCACTTTAGCTTCTGGTAAAGTTTCGTGAACGAACTGCACCACTACGCAACACGCAACACTCCCTCTGGGCTTCGCGCCTTATTTCCGATATCTATCTGGGCCTTCAGGGCCCGTATCTTTTTCTTGCTGTCAGTTCTGCAACCAATTCAACGGAAATGTTTTTCTTACATTTCTTTCCGTTACACAGCTATGATTAATCTAATTTTCTTCTTTTTTATAATATTCTTACAATTACTGAATCCTTTTATCACTTCCTTTTTATAATTATTGTTTTGGAAAAAATCAGAATATATTATTTTTCTCTCAAATGTTATTTAAACTATTTTTCTTCTAAAAAACATTCTTTAAACTGTGTATGATAAAATAGACTACAAATGAATCAAAATATTCCAAAGATAAAAGTTACTTTGAAAATTTTTAATGGGTTTGAAAAAATGATAAAAGTAACCGTGGTCGAGGTTGGGTTAAGTTTAGACTCCGTAAAAAACGGAAAAGCTTCAACTTAAGGTTCGACATTTACTCGTTAATAATCTCTTCACTTATTATTATATGATATCTTGTTGTCATTAAATTTGTTTTTCACATTATGATTGTCCATTGGCTTCGATGTGCTCTAAGAAAAAAAAATTAATTTTGATTCATGGATGATCCAATCGAGCTTCATATGCATTTTCTCACTCTCAGTTGTAAATGCTTATACAAGTTCATTTCTCTTAATAAAGAAGATGTACTATTCTTTTGCAATATCTGTGAGCCTTAGTTTATCTACAACAATATATGTGAGCATTAACTTAGTACCCAACACCGGTACGTATTTTTGTTACAGTTTTTTTGTCAAAAAAATATCAAATTGATTCTTCAAATATTTTTTATTTCAATTTGGTTCTAATTTTTTTTTTAAATGATTCAATTTGGTCATTTTCACTAGTTTGAATAAACACTGTTAAAGTCAATGTACGTATCAATTTGTGATTTTTTGAATTTTTTAATTTTTATATTTTTTTCAAATTTATTATTATTAATATTATTATTATTATTATTATTATTATTATACATATCACTTCATAGTTTGTTACCTATAAATTTTAATTTAATTCATATATTTGGTTTTAGTTTCAATGTAGTCCTAATTTTTATAAAAATAAAGTAATATATACCCCTCATTAAAATTGAGTCTGAATTCAATGACAATAAGTGAATTGAGTCTCAATTTAATAGGGTACAATACTGTTTTATTTTTTACAAAAATTGAGACTAAATTGAAACTAAAAATAAATATAGGAATCAAATTGAGACTTGTTGATACTGACACAACTATGAAGTGACATGTGTACAAAAATTAAAAAATAGTAATAATAAATCCAAAAAATTCAAAAATCACATATTGATATGTGTCATTAACTTTAAGGCCATCTGATCAAACTAACGAAAATGACCAAATTGAATCATTTTTAAAAACAATCAAAACCAAGTTGAGACAAAAAAAAATCTGGAAAACCAAATTGAAACTTATTGACAAACAAAAAGACCAAAAGAGTAATTTAACCTAAAAAAAAAAAAAACTATGTTGTAATCCTAAATTTGATGATAAAAACATTGTTAATCACCATGCATCCAATGTATTGATGAATTGTGTGCTTTGGAACATGGTATTTAAACCGCTTTAGGTCTCGACTCCTAAGCGATGTAAAACTATTAGGAGTGGTATAAACATAAGCCCCTAGTCGACTTTAAAGAGAATGACAGATCATCCTCAACAGAAAGTTTAAAGAGACGGATGGTCGTCCCAAAATCTCGTTATCGGTCCACGGTGGGTGTCAATATTCTGATCCCAAGTCTAATGATAGAATCGTTGTCAATCACTATGCATTTGAGGTATTGTTTGCTCCGATGCGTGTATTTCATCATAGTTTTATCTCTAAAAAACATTTCAAAATGTCGGAAGACGAAGGAAAATTTAAAGCATATTAAGCTTCAACTCATAGTTGATCTAAGACTATTGAATATAAACATATATTTTTTTGTCGAAATAAAAAGTAATTGCATGATATTTTAATTAGAAACAACTATATTTTTTCTTAATTTTTATCTTTAAGAAAATTTTTTTCTTTACTTTTTAAATTATTATTTTTAAGATAAAAATGTGGATAGAGACTCAGATCTTGTGGCATTGTGTATAGTATTCAAAGAAAATTGTTTTCGGTAGGGATATTTTTTGAAATAATTGTGATTTTACAAATAAATTTCCTATCTCGCTGTATGACTCAATGAATTGGTTAGACGAGTAGGATAAATTTAGGACGACTGGTTCAACATATTTGAGTTAAAAAAATAAATAAAAAAAAAAACAGAAAACAAAATAGCTTCCTTCTTATACTTTTATATGCTTAACCACATTTAAAAAAATGTATATTTAACCCAATATTCAATATTAAATTAAAATGAATTATATCAACATAAATACCTTATGTAAATTTAATCCAATATTCAATATTAAACTAAAATGAATTATATCAACATTGTATTATCTCAAAATTCTAACTCTAAATCATCTACAAAGTTAAGTAACAAATTAAAATCATTACCCATTATTCAATTTCACATTCAAGCTTTATTTTACCAAAATGTCAACCGAACACGTATGTCTACATCAAATAGCAACATTCATAAATTTTAAGTTACAAGAATCTTAATATATCCCAACAAATTATCAGTTATAACCCAATTTGAAACTAGAACAAAAATTAACATCATTTACCTTAATTATATTTGTGCTTTAAGAAATTAGAAATCAAGGGAAAGGTTGAAGCGCAACTTGATCAACCCAAGATACAAATCCCAGCCATAAACATTTTAAAGTTAAATTGAAACTCACAAACTCCATGCACACAAAAAATATTCCAAACTATGCATAGATGAATTCTAATCGAGAACGATAAAAAAAAAAAAAAAACGAACTTAGTGTAAAAATCTGAAAATGGACGTTCTACATTATTTATAAAACTCAAGGAAAAATGATCGAGGAACAAGGGAGAATAAAAAGGAGCAATGGTTCTATTTTATTTTGAAAAGAAGGAGATAATTATGATTTTACTTTTATAGCTATTAATCACAATTCATTGGTTTAAACTTGTTTTTAAGAAAAAAGACAAGTTTTTAAACATGATTACTTAAATTAACTCACTTTCAAGTACGTAAAAAAATAAGTTATTTATGACTCTTTATATAGGTAAACTAAAAAGTCCCTCTTATGATCTAGTACCTTAAATGGGCACTTAGTGAATTTGTTATCGTTCCATTTTGGGCACCAAATAGCATCACCAATAGACTAATAGACAAAACCCCACACCCTATGGCCAATCAATTTAGAAAGGACAAGAGTCGCACAAACTGCCCAATTTTGAAACTTCCTTCACTCTTACACTAATAATTGATTAGGTATATGATTCATAACACAAACTTGTAGGTCTACGTTCCCTCTTTTTGACTCCACAAGTGAACACTACCAAGATTCCTCAAACCAAAATCAGCATGTACAAAAAGTTTCCCTCTCTTCCTTTAACCATTGGATTCTCCTTTGTGTGCCTTTTTTGGTGTGTGCCATGACCACATTGCTAAACTGAACTTGTGCTCTATTTTTCAAACTGTACTCAAATTTTGTTTCTCATTTGAGATTTGAGATTAACTTGAAAAAGTGAGAAGAGACAAGATTTCAAACAAGTGTCAACTTCTAAATTCTTCTTTAAATCACTCTTCACACAGTTTGTGTTCAATAAGAAACCGCAAATCATGCCTAGTTTCATCAAAGAGTGTCTCTTAATTAACCCACTTCTATTTATTTATTAATTTACTCATGCACAAATTTACAATACATATACATAATACATGTACTGAATATAGTATTTTTTTCTTCTTCTTATCTTAGAATCAAGAAAAAAAAAATGTTGACTTGAAGCACGTTTTTTGTGACTTCTATTTGAAATATTATATTTGTATTAATTGTTTGACAAGGATGTTGACATTATTGTGAATATTATTTTTAGCATTCAGTCTTTTTTAGCTTTCAAATTTTGTTGGATAATAATTCAGATAAGTCTCGAATGAGTTCTACAAAAAATTTGATACGAATAAACGAATTTTTGTCTTTCATTTATGAGTTATATATTCTCGTATAGTTCTAATCATTGAATAAATGATATTTTCAAGAATAACTTTTTAATTTTTCAGTCATTTTTTCCCCTAGTCTATTAATTACAAAAATAAATTCTTTCGGTGTATAAAAAACAATTCCAACAGCTCTTCCTACTATAACCGCCAACCATGATATTTTATATTAAACATTTAACTTCAAAATAAGAAATTGTATAGGTACTAGATATTAAATGAAATAAAAATAATAAATGAAATAGGAAACATATTTATTTTTATAATGAATTGGTGGGTTCATAATTAGTCTAACATGTTTTCTTTTTAGTGTAATAAAAAAATATAATTTCAGTGTACAAATTTTAATTTTATTAATTTAGTTTCAACTCATTTAATAATTAAGATGATTAAATGCGTGTTTTAACTTTTAATAATTGATTGCTAGAGGGGAAAATAATGTTAATACGTAATTAAATTTGAAGAAACATTCTTTTAATTTTGTAATTTTGAAATATTTAGTGATTCGGTTCATATTATTTGTCCATTAATATTAAATTTTGCATTCCAATGAATAAATATGACTTAGTAAATATTTCTATTCAGTTTAAAAGTTCAAACAAAATTAGTAAAATTATTATTTTTTTGTAATAAAATTAAAATTTGGTAATAAAAATCATTTGCTTTTATTACATTATAAAAATAATTATGTTGAACCAAGTATTTATCTTTAGAATTTTCTTGATAAAATATAAATGTTTTGATAATATGTTAACATGATTTATTATATAAAAATATATATTTTTGAATTATTTGATTATTATTTTATGAACACTTATTTATCTATATTATTAATTTGTTTGTATGATTTACTATTATGACATGTCCTACCCATCATAAAACATGTGCTTGAGGATGAAAGTCACAAAAAGTGGCCTTGCCACCTTAATAGGAACATGGAAAAAAAGTTAATAATTAGGGGAAACTTTGATTTGTTCAAATATCGAAATAAAATATTATTATTTGTTAGTTGAATAAATTTTTAGTGTGTAAAATTAAAGTTCAAAGTTTTAATATAATTTGTCTTTAATAGATTTAGGTTTCTTAATTTAACTACATATTATGTGTTAAACCATGATTTAGATTAATATTTGTTTAAATTATTTGACACAACTCAAATATCAATTTAAATTTTATTCATTTTTAAAATTTGAAGATTAAAATATTTCAAAGTTTGATATATGAACATAGACTATAAATATTTAATTTTTTTTACAAGATGTAAAAAAAAGACTTTGTTTTTCAGAAAAACAAAATTGTCAGTTTTTACACGCTATTTAATTAATATTCATAAACAAAATATATCCAAAATTATCACCAAATATTATATTATATTGCAAATAAGTGGATTTGATTATCTTTACTATTAATAAATAAACTTATACGCAATCCATAAATGTTTTTATTCTATGTCAACATGCTAAACTAAATACATTATTGTAGAAATTTTAAGTTATACACAAGATCTTTCATCAAAAAAACAAAAAAATCAACATATTATTTCTGTTCCTATAAGAATAACTCTTCCAAATTTTACTTATCCATACCCCACGAATTTACACTATTGGTGGGTGATTATTAAAATAAACAATTCTATAATTAAACAATGCAAAAACTTTAACTATTCTTTCTCAAACGCTATTCGTCGGTAAGATTTGCTAATAAACTATTTTGAAATAAAAAAGCTTTTATATATATATATATATAAAATACTAAAATGCTGAGCTTGTAGCATGAAAGGAACACGATATTAGAGAGTAGGGAAAGGTTGTACCTAATAAAGCAAGGGAAAATGACTTGTTTGAAAGTTATGGCCCAAATTAGATGACTTTTTAAGTTTCATCACATTCCAATCCAAAAAACGAAAAGTTATTTAATTTGAAAAATGAAAAAAATAAGATATATAATAAAAATGGTAAAATAATATGTGATGGGTCCAGGGGCTGAATGAGGACAATAAACACTCATCAAGATGCAACAACTCCAGATTTTATTGCAGGCAGCAACAACAATGGTTGGGTGGAAATTGTAGCTAAATGTGACCATCCATGAGCAATAAAACAAGTTGTGTGGATGAAAAAAAAGTGTAGTTTAATCTACGAGACACGCATAGTAGTAATTGAATTTAACCACTCAAAATAATGGGTGCAGAGAGATGAAACACATATTGCAGATTATTTAACAACGAAGACAGCTGGGAAAATTAAGAGATCCAATTATCGAGATGGTTGAATTTGGAAACATAGAAAAAGGTGAATTATTTGGTCGGGCATAACCTAGTGGTCACACATGTTCATAGATTTCTGGCTCCTCTTGTTCCTTTTTTTTTCTGTCAAAGTCAACCCATTGAAAAATGCTTCCATTACAACTAAGAATATCAAAAGTAATGGAGCCAATTGTCTGTCTTTCTTTTTACCAAATTCGTAGTCCAACTTTTTTCCAGATAGAATTCAACTTCTGTAATTCTGCAATATTTTTGTCATTCTATTAATTATGTTAAGACTCGTCTCATATTAAGTTATCACGTTAAAAAACACATAACACTTGTTTTTTTTATTTATAGAAAAATTTGAAAATTTATACAGAAGTCCATAAGAAAAATAATCAATATACACAGATGTATGTTTCTTTTCTATGCGAGTCGCAGACTAACTCGCATGAATTGCAAATTATGTCGATCAGGCTTTTGTAGATCAACGAACTCAATATCTCAATCCGTTTGATTTTTTTTATGGGTCTGTCAGCCGGCTTGTTAGGCCAAACACACATTGTTACTCCTAAATAATGTTTTGTTATGCTACGATGATGTGGAATTTATATTTTTCTTTGAATTCCATTCAATATTCTTGTTAAGTGTTATTTATTTTATAGAAAGTTTTGACAAAAATATTAAAATTTCATCTTATTTGAAAAGTCTTATTCTTTTCAATGTCTTTTTTCTATTTTAATAAAAAATTATAAATTATTTATCTTTATTTAATGTTAAACTTAGATCGGTATGTATATAATTGAAAAATTAAAAGTGCTTATAGGGAAGAAGTTAAGAGAAAATTCAGAAAAATATTTAATGCTTCATGTATGTTGCAGTGACTCATAAATAAATATTATAAAGGCATCTGGAATGCTACTTACAAAGTAACTAACTAGAATTAAAATTTGTATCTAGACAATTACAGACTTTTAATGTCATATTTTATTATATAAGTTAATAAGCTAAAACTTATGGATTAACAATCAATATACAAATATCGTAAGGCTTAAATATATTTTTTATCTTTATTTTCGTAGTGTTTATTGTGGATGGTCTTCATTCTTACCAAATATTAAAAATGGTCCTTACTTTCGTAGTATTTGTTGTGGATAATCCTCATTTTTACTAAAGATTTAAAATGATCATCTTTTTTGTGACACTGTTTAAATTAATAACGGAGCACTAAACAGGTAATTATAGTAATTTATAATTATCTTTCCAAAATTAGTGATTTATACTAAACCATGAATTTAGCTTTCATGTTGACATACAACTCATATTATGGAGATACGATGGAACGAAATGTATTTTAATTTGGATAAATTAAAGTATTCTAAAATAATTTTAAACTATCATGGACAAAATATTATTTAAAGCATGTTTTTCAATTTCATAAATTATAATTTAATTTAGTTCAACCAATCTTATTTAAGAGAAACTTAGTTTAATTTCTTTTAAAAAACTAATATATTTTTTTTGTACATAATTTAGCTAATTAAGCGCCGCTTATTTTCTTCTTGACAAACCCAAACGTACTTTGATTGTTAATTTGCCAAAAATTTCATTCCTTTCTTCACTGAGTTCCAAACCCAAATTCTCTTGTTTTGTGATTCTTGTCAATTTAAAAAATAAAAATGTCATTATTTTATTTAATTTGTTATCTGCAAACACATAATAAACGATTAAAAATATTAAAATAATCTTTTTTATTTGCACAGTATCTAATGTAATATTTTGAGAAAAAACGCTAAAAAATTCAATATCTGCAAACACATAATAAACGATTAAAAATATTAAAATAATATTTTTTATTTGCACAGTATCTGATGTAATACTTTGAGAAAAAACACTAAAAAATTCAATATGAACGAGTAAAAACAAATTTATATTAAAAATTAAGATGCTGATTACGATACAAAACTTTAAATTAATATATTTACGGATTATTTTATATAGTGATTAATAAATTTATGGATAATATTTTGCATGCATGGTGATTGACTCGATGTCATGAGATCGTAACAGTAACACTTATCGTGGGAATCGATAATGAAGTTCTACATACGAACCATCAATTCTTTAAGCCTTCAATTGGAAATGATTCGTTCATTCCTCTTAGATATAAATTAGGGGCTTATGTTCTTATCGTACTTAATAGTTTTATATCGTTTAGAAGTCGAGGTCTAAAACGATTTAAATATTTTTTTTCTCCTCTCACCTTCTGGGTGCCTTTTAAGGACACAAATGATGGAACACAACTTCAAAACAAACAATATCTCATATGCATGGTAATTGATCCTAACGATAACAAATGATCTTCTTTCTTATTTGTATTTAGTGTAAAACTTTTAAATCAACTTAAATTCGTATTTCATGATTTCTACTAATTTTGTACAAGGTAGTAACATTTGGAATCTACATGTGTGTTGCTCTCGATGTTTGGTTTTTGATTAAGCTAAAGATAAAGAATAATGATGTCAATCAAGTCACATGATGCTTGTCCACTTTTGAACTTGTGAATCACCCTCCTCATTGAATCAGGCCAAACAATTTTGGCACATTATAATCACAATTATGCATATTTCTGATTAGTTTTTTTTAAAGTGAAACTACAAACTAAAAACACTTTACTGGGTAATTTTTTAAATAAGTCATCACAAACCTTTTTGGCTACAATCAAACACACCTCCCCTATTGCCATTTTTCAATCTCGTTTTGAAATATTAAATAAATTTAATAAAATTTAGTTAAAATATTAAATTCATATATTTACAAAGTTGAGAGATTAAATTAATTTAAAATTTTCAAAAATGACAAATGTTAATTTTTACTAAAAATTGAAGGATAAAAATTATATTTAACTCTATATTTGTAAGTTGAAGTTTCTATGGGTTGTAAATGCTATATGCATGAAAATGACATATAACTAAATTCCAAATTAATGGATATCATTATGAATCAATTAAGGTCCACCACTCAAAAACTGCATTTATGGTGTAACGAATGGACGATGCATCAATTTAATACGAGCCAACGCAGCATGAAGAAGAGATAGAGAGAGATATGAAGTTTGCTTTGCTTCACCATTTGACATTGTGAGAAAATAAATAAATTAGTTTCACGTTTGGTGCCAGCAAATAACTTCAAACAAACAGTCTCTATCTCTGGTTTACTAAAAGCAGTTCTTCTTTATTCAAATGTATACCTGTATTTGAAACTTTGACTATTTTTTTTTTCGTATAAAAGAAAAAAAGACAGTACCATACCTAAGAGTAAAATAATGGTAATAATTAAGTATGATGTTTTAAAAATTCTGAAAAAGACACCAGACACAAATGTTTTTCTGAGCATCATTATTATTCCTTCTCTGGCTTAATCTGCATACAAGTAATTAATTAATTAACTCGTTACAATAAAATAATTTCTGTCCCCAAACATGAAAGAGCCAACCCCATACCAACGTTTGTTTTGGCTGATGTTGTTGGGATTTCATTTGTAAGGTCGTGGTTTTTTCAATTCTGGTCCTGCTTTTGCCATTGCTTTCATCTCTCACGTAAAAAAAAAAGAAAAAAAAAGAGAGAACAAAAAATGAAAATGAATAAATTGGTGGCTCTTCAGTACAAAAGCCAAAATAAATTGGCTGGAAAGAAAGTCCCTTCAGCAAATAATCCAAAATCCAAACACTATCATTCGATTTATCTCTCAAACAGCGCAAAAGAAAACCCAAAAAAGCAAAAGCGGAAAAACAGTAAATTCCATTTTTTTTTGTTCTCTAAAGAAACTTCGTCTCGGAATATTCTAACATCTAAGATATTATAAATATATGTTAGAGGAATACACTTTATATTTATAAAATTACACGTATCTGTCATGAATGATAATTATTTTTCAAATTATAGATATGATTAGATACAACTGCCACGAGTAATAATAATACACTTCTCATTTCATATATTTAATACCATCACTAGTTTAAAATCTAATTTTGAATTCATTCATTAACAAAAAACAATTATATGTTATTGTTTATAGACAGATTTCTATTATTGTTACAGAAAGGTAGACATTATTAATTAAATTTAAATCATCGTTGATACAAATTTCAATTTTTTCAAAAGAATAAGTCAAGCAAAATGCTGTTTTTTAAATTGTGAAATATTCATTAACTTTATCTGAGTGATAGAAAATCTTCCTCAGACCCAATTAAACCTGAATGAGCTAACATATTGCTAATTTGAGGAACATTAAATAATAAAAGAAATATATTTATATGAAGTTATTAAAATTGGTTAATTAAATGTCAGCGGTAAAATTTGACCATTTGTAAAACTAATTGATGTATTTTGTAATGAAGAAATGAACGTAAACATAGTAATTAACATGAAATTTAATAAATGTTAATGTTTATAATTTAATGCGATGTAATTAAGAAAAGAAAATCACATGCACATAGTATGATTTATAGCATTAAATATTAAAAATTATATTATATACTTTTCTTACACAGTCTTTGGCAAACGAAAAGCGTAACCGCCCTCTTGAGTCTTCACCGTTTCTCTCTTTTTCCGACGCGCACACACACACAAACACAAACGCGCATTTCGTCTTCATTTTCCGGTTAGCACTGCTTTCTCGAATTCTCCGATGACCGGCGGCGAGGAGCGTCACCGGACGGAGACCTAAGAAGGCTCTCTCTGTCTGATTATCCGGAAGGCATGTCCGAGGACAAGGAGCGGGCGCTGCAGACGTTCCGCGCGCTGGTGGAGAGCGCGGACAGGAAGTTCGGGCGCGTTCGAGACGTGGAGGCGTACGGCGGCGGCACGAGCCGACAGCAGCAGCAGCAGCACGCGTTCCAGAAGGTGTTCAAGGCGTACACAAGGTTGTGGAAGTACCAGCAGGAGAACCGCTCGAAGCTGGTGGAGTGCGGGCTAAGGCGGTGGGAAATCGGCGAGATCGCGAGCCGAATCGGACAGCTGTACTTCGGGCAGTACACTAGGACGAGCGAGTGCAGGTTCCTCGTCGAGGCCTACGTCTTCTACGAGGCCATACTCAGCAGAAGGTACTTCCAAGGATCCGAACCCAACGTCAAAGATCTTGGTGTTCGCTCCAAGGAGTTGCGCTTCTACGCGCGCTTTTTACTTGTTTCGGTCATTCTTAACCGGACCGAGATGGTTAACCACCTCCTCGAACGCTTTGGGGCTTTGGTTGAGGATTGCAAGAGTACCTTTCGGGTAATCTATGCATTTTCTTGTTCGCTTCTCAATTTTCTTTAATTTCTTGTTTCAGCTTTCGGAGAGGAAAGTGAACTGATAATATTCATCTCTTTTTTTTATGTGCGTGTAGTTATTTTATTTTGTCTGTGCAAATGAAGTAGTTAGGAGTGGAGCGATGTGGGTTGGTGTTTCCTTTCTTGTGAAAAGTGAAAATACTTTATCTTAGGGATTAAGTTAGAATCTGCTCTGTGCAGATCAATTGGTCTCTGGTCATTGTATAATACTTGATTTAGGTTCCGTAGGTGAAAACCTGAGGATGATTAGATTAGCTTCTTGTGTTTTGGGCTATGTGATAGAACAGAACCGCAATCATATGCTGGCTTGATTTGTGTGGTGTACCGGCCCCACCTAACCTTGTGTGTTTTTGTATGTAATATGATAGAATTCACAGTTTTTTGATAGAATTCGTGGCACTGAATTGCGTTAGTTTCATCGTTTGATGACAATCCCACTGTAGGAGATTTTTATATAAGTAATGCAATCTTTGTTTCATTGACATCTGATTCCGTAGGATAAAATTGATGTGTTATCTAATGGATATTGATTTAAGAAGAACTTTGTTCCCGTTGTTTTAGGATAGGTTATTTTCATAGCCTTAGCAGCAAGATTTAGTTTTTTTTTTTTTTTGAAGAAAAAAGCAAGTTGTAGTTTTCTTTAAAGAAATGACTTCCCATTATAGAACCATAGTAATGTTCTGGATCAACTGGATTTCAAGTTTTACACTACTATTCTAAACGTGGGGGCCAGTTTTTTCTAGAATAAATTGTTGGTGCATTGATGAAATTACTGTCAGATGGCAAAACAAAATTAATGATTCTGAATATCCTCAATACATCACATACATTGATCAATTTATTATACTGATTGCATGGGCAATTTTTGTAGAATAACATTGTTGATACAGTTGTGATTTTCTTTTGAAACCATATTTATAGAGTTATTTAATGAGAGCGTGAGATGTAGGAGTTAATCTTGACAATACCACTAAACATGGACAGTCAAAATTGTTTTACTCAAATCTAATATTGATTTTCTATTTATGATTTTATGGTCAAAATCATTTTGTCAAACAAGAGCATACTAATAAAATTTGTCAGTTTTGTAAAACAAAACACGAGGTTCCGAAATTCCTAAATACATTTCATGTGTTGATTTGATAAGCATATCAAATGATCAGGATAACAAAAGTGTTTATGCAGAAAATAATGATACTTTATTATTCACATGATGACAATAGTCCTGTAGACTATGGTTGGTATATCTTTGTAAAAATACTCTATCTTTTTTATCTCTGGCCCATACCATGATCATCACTGCATTGTTCTGCTTCAGGTGTTATCAATTAATTACCTATTACTTTACATCTTTGGTTGTTGTTCTTTAGGATTGGAAGTCAAGCCTCCACTTCGCAATCTTTTTGTTTTATGCTTTTTAATTCATATTGTTCAATATTAATATTTAACTTCTGTTTTTTCTTTTAAAATAGATCTCATTAATTTTGTTATAACAGAATTTGTTGATGCTTTGTATTCCATTATTCAACCTCGAGAAAAAGTTGTATGTATTGCATGCTTGACTTAAGAATGTGAATAATTTTTTTTTTCAGGAAACTAACTTTAAGGAATGGAAGCAAGTGGTGCAAGAAATTAACCGTTTCACAAAAGTTGACAAGGGCTTTAATTTCAGACCCATGCGGTATTGTGCCACATTTGATACTCATCGAGCTTCTCTTCCTTATGTAGCTCGTTTTCATGCTAAGAGGGTTTTAAAATTCCAAGATGCCTTGTTGACAAGTTATCATCGAAATGAGGCTAGTACCGATTCACAATACTGTGATGACTCTTCAATTTGAATTGTTCGTTTACTTTAGTGGCTAAAAATAGACTGGAGCTTATGAACCTTTGTATATTCTCTCTTTCAGGTCAAGTTTGCTGAGCTTACATTGGACATGTATAGAATGATACAATGTTTAGAATGGGAGCCTAGTGGAACATTCTACCAAAAGCATACATTTAAACCTAAGGAGAACGGTGACACAATTGATCACTCAGGAGCTTCTGGGATAATAGACATGAATCTCACTGCAGATATGACTGATCCAAATATACCTCCTAATCCTAGAAAAGCTACCCTGTACCGTCCATCTGTGACACATGTGATAGCAGTGAGTTTTCAAGTGTACTGGAAAGATTATATTACATACTTGTTTGTCTCCGTACTAAAATCAGTAAACTGTTCTGTAACTAGTCCTTGTCAATATCAATGATATTGCATGACTATTTTATGGCTTCTCCTATCATGACTTGGATATTTTTGTTTGCCTTTGGTCTTCTTCGTTAGTTTAGTGATTTTTATAGTACACTCTCTTGTCTATTTGTGCACACATACATTTGGTTCTTCTATTCCGTGTTGTATGATCTGATTTATGAATCAATGCCAAAATTTTGACTTGTTGAAAATAAATCGCTGTTTACATCCTATTCATACGCAATCTTTCACAGGCCGTTGAACACAATTTGGTGTTTCTTATATTAGTTTCATGATGTTATGCAGGTTATGGCCACAATTTGTGAGGAGCTGCCACCAGACAGTGTCGTGCTAGTGTACCTTTCAGCCTCAGGTTTACATTTTCTCTTTCTTTTTCAAGTAGAAATAGTCTTCCTCTCATGCCTGTTATAATAGGTTAGTTACCTTAATGATCCTTCATGCAGGGAACGCTGGTCTTAATAATGTCTCTCAGGTGGAAAATTCTGGAGGTTCATCCAAATCTTCAAGACACAAAGTCCCTTCTCAGACTAACCATGGACAGAATTCGGGACTTTCTGAAACTCAAAATAATGGCAAGAGAGAAAGGGGCTATTACGACAATTATCTGTGGTTTGGTCCCAAGGGAAATAGTGGTAAGTAGATGCTCTGAGTCTATTCTCTATCAAATTTCTGTTTAAATTGTTCCAGGAAATGTTAAAAGAATTTTATATTTTCTCATAATTTTTGGGTTAGTTTAAATGAAATGATATATAGAAAAGGTACATCTGATGTTGCTGCACTTACATGTGCTTTATTCAAATTATCAGGTACAAATAATCTCTACCCTGGCGATCTTATCCCCTTCACTCGGAAACCTCTTTTCTTGATTATTGACAGTGATAACAGCCATGCATTCAAGGCAGGTTTGTCATAACTCAGAACTTATGTATGAGTTGCGTGAGAACTTTGTTTGGTTGAGCTGTTCAGGATATTCCCAGAATCTAATTTTACCTTTTAAAGGCTTAATAATACTTGTAATTACTATATTACTGTGTAGTCCAAGGGTTTGTCAAAATCCTTGAAATTGAATTTTAACTCACCAACCACAGAAAACCCTGCCTTGTTGAAATTCTACGATTTGAATATGAATGTTTAACTTTCTTCAAGGACAATGTTAAATGGATGGAAAGAAAGGACCATTATCAACCTTTCGTGTGTGCTTACCAAAAAAAAAAAAAAACAGACAATAAAAGCATCTTTCTGGGTTATATAATGATTTTATAGGCCGTTTTTGTTTGTTGCCTTCTTCCATAGTAAATATGTGTTGGAAGTTGGAATTGATAGGAAATTGGATACGGTCCATTTTAGGCTGGAGAAGTGATTGACCAATGTTATTTTCTTTGACACGCCTTGACTGATTGTGTACATCACCAATTATTGCAGGTTTTACACGGCGCTGAAAGGGGTGAAACGGCTGCTTTATTCCTTTCACCCTTAAGACCAATTTTCAAAAATCCATCTGATGTAAATTCAAATAATGGAAGCCAATTTACCTTTTTTTTGACTTGTCCTTTGTCAGCATTCTGCCAAATGATTGGTGTCTTCCCAAATGAGGCTGATACTGTAAGCATACACGAGTAATCTTTAACATTTCTGAAGTTAACTTCAATTATCGTCGGTCTAATTGTGTTTTGTTAACCTGTAGGATGTCTACAATGAAGCAGAGAACATAATAGCTAATGCTTTCACTGAGTGGGAAATAATTCTCTGCTCATCAACTACCATGGATTTAGTATGGGCGCAGGTTATAAGTGATCCATTTTTACGGCGGCTTATTCTAAGGTGTTTGTTCTTTACTTTTTAGTCTATGTAGTCTTTTTCTGTTTTTCAATTTATAATCGGTGATTGATTGGTCTCGGGGGATGTCAACTGCTATTAAAATTATTGAATGGACTTGCTGTGTGACATCTTGGTATCATTTATGTACACAGATTCATATTCTGCCGATCCGTGATCTCTTTTTTCTGCCCTCCTGAGGAAAGTGAACAGTATCTGCCAATCTGTTTACCCCATTTACCCACTTCTGTTGCACCATCGTCTGAAGCCGTTCGTTCAGCTATCGTGCAACTTGCTCTGCACTTTGACGTTGCTGACTCCTTTCACTTTACTGAAACATAAGATTGGATCTTAAAAAGTAACGAGTAAACTGTTAGGGTTGCATGCAGGCATTGGAAGCTAGGGATCCTCAGATCAAAAGCATAACATGAGTTGACCTTTCGGGCGACAGGACAGAGAGTATTTATGTGGGTCCTGCGCTGTCTGGTAAAAAAGGAAATTGTTGGTAATGGTTGCTTCTGCTTGTTGTGTTGCTTACTTCGACCCCACCTGCTTCATTCATCTATATATATATTGTATTTGGTGGTTTGCTCTTTACTCTGTCAAGGTTAGGTCATCATGGGTGCCTGCTGATTTTTCATGTGTTTAGCCGTGGCAAGATAATTTTGTTTTTGTAGTGTGGCAAGATAGTTGTTAGTTTAAAGTTAGTTGTATTTGTTCATACTTCATAGCTTTCAAAAGGAAAAGAAGAAAACAGGAACTCTTGTTAATTTTATCTTTTTTAGCAGAATTGGACGGTATTTAAACATCATTGATTAAGGAGGATGTATTGTAGGAAGAACGAATTCTGTCAAAATTCCAAACTAGATTACTTATCTTGTATATTCAATTTCAGAGCTTCATCATACTTACATATAGAAATGTGTCTCGAAATACGATAACGTTATTATGATAATGCAATCTCATGTGAATACTGATTAAAATTTAAGTAGAAGATAAGAGGCTTCAAAAATATATATAAACAAAGACCGTTATTTTTCACTAATATGTCGCAAATTCGATTTTACCGATATTTTACGGAAGAAATAAATAACAATGTTTAAATTACTAGCCAGGGACAAGTGGAAGTATTTAATAACAAAATAAATAACAATCTAAAGCTTTTTTAGATGCACAATTTAGTGTCTCAAGAAATATTTTTGTGGTGGACGGGGTGATTTTCTTGTGAGGATTGAAAATCAAGAAAGCACCAGAGTGCGTCATCCACGACCCAACAATGCACTGAAATAGTTATTTACTATGGAGATAACAAACAGTGTATAAGAGTGTTTTAAAAAGTAAAGGATAACAAAATAGCTATTTATTGCAAATATTAGGAATACTACGGTGCCGGTAACTCTCTAAGTTGGGTTGCAAGGAATAAAAATGAAGGAAAGAAAGCGTGAAAGAAAGAAAAAGTAAGAAAAGAAAAAGAAAAATAGATAAAGGGTTATTTGCGTTGTAAGTGACATGAAAAAGGAAAAACATCAATTTGAAAAATAATAATAAATTAATAAATTAAAATTAAGGAATTATATAATCAAAATTACTTATTCATCTATAACTATATATAAAGGGGATTCCCTTTTGTGTCCACATTTCATAATTCCAACTTTACCCTTTATAATTTAATTATTTATTAAATTTTTAAAAATTAACGGTTACTTTTACAAGTTTTTATAAAATTATTTACTTATCTCCTTTTTCTTTT
>Ga0214544_1002569_pt1 | contig 38091 bp, 37 predicted proteins | sample CNSS3metaG_FD_160074 | JGI IMG/M metagenome (GOLD analysis project Ga0214544, IMG submission 160074) | Root nodule microbial communities from cowpea collected in UCLA plant growth center, Los Angeles, California, USA - CNSS3 | ecosystem: Host-associated > Plants > Roots > Nodule | place: USA...
CCCTTTGGCATCGTGGTGTGCCCGAGTTTTGTCGGGGTAGTGTTAAAGACCCCAGGACTACGCTACTGTACTTATTGTGTGACGTTTTCCTTTAATTTCGCTTAATAATTAAATGGGACGTTACATTGACGGGGAATTCCCGCATTGAGTAGGTATGGATATGGGTATGAGAAGTCCCCGATTTTTTCAATTGGATATGGGAATGAGGATGTACATATCCCTGCCATAATACCCGTTCCCGCCATATCTCCATCATCGTTTAAATTATTAAAATATTCACAATTAATTAAGTAACTATATATATATATATACTTTTTATTTTTTATTTCTTTTAATTATTTGGTTTGTTATGAAACTCATTCGAATCTCCAATATATTTTTTATCTTATCATAACCTTTATGTAATTATGTTAAAATGATGTATGTCAATTAAAAAAATTTTATTTCTAACATTTGAATATTTCTATTATTTTTTAATATTTTTATTTATTGTATATTTTCCTTTCACATGAGAATGTTTAATACTCTCAATTTTAAGTGTTTAATAACATAAACCTTTCATTTACTAGGTAATATAAAAAAAAAGTACTTATTATTATTAATTTTTGTTTCATTTGAAGAACTTATTTGTTTCGCTAAAACAATTTTTGTTATTTCTCAACCATTGAGTATATATATGTTGATATTTGAAAAGTTTTCTTAGACCTCTAAGATGTTTTTCATCTTATGCCCTTAATTATACATTTGTTTTTCTTTGTGTGATTCCTTTCAATAGTCTCCAAATTGTTTATAAGACACACATTTGTTAATTTTTTAATATATTTACTTTTTGTTTATTTTCATCATGTAAAATACTATTTCGATATATTTTATCTAATTATTTTTTATTTTCTAACTCATTACAATCACACTTTAATTTTTTCACTATAATTGTATACATAATTTTTATTTACTACAATATAAAAATTTAATGTAATTGTCATGAATATTTTTTTATCACCATCCAACATATCGTGGAGTTCAAAAGATACAAGATCTATGTTAAAATTTTATTATTATGTTTATTATTTGTTCTTTGCGTCATTTTGATCAAGTGATATATTATAACTTTTAATAGTGTATAAAAAAGAGATTCATTATAATTTAAAAAATTGAAGTAAACAAACATTTAAAATATATTTTAATTTGAATATTTTTTTTCCTTTTATATTTTTTAAAATAATTTTAAATTTTATCAACTAGGTTTCATTAATGTTTGCAAATTTAATAAATGTTTTAGTTATTATGAAATTTTATTTGGTATCCTAATCTAAAATATAAACAATTATAATTTATTTCAAAATATTTGGATATTGAAGAAACAACTATCCTCCTAAAATTGAATATTTGATAATATTATATTTTTTTACCATAATTTTTTATTATTTTATAAAAATTAATATTAAAGTAATAAGAAAACGGGTACGGGTATAAGTATGAGATTATACCTGTTATCCGATGGAGATAGAGATGCGACAAAAGTTTGATACCTATTAGATTTGTGTATGAAGATGAGAATGGATTTTTTTTACAGAACTAGATATGGGATAATAAAACTCATTCCCATCTTATCGTATTGCCATCACTAGTCACTACCGGTGACATTGATTTCGAGATGATCTTGGAATAGGTACACTTATTGTGTCCTTAAAGTATGAAATTTGAGTAAGGGTATACAACCATAATTAATATATATATATATATATATATATATATATATATATATATATATTTCACATGCTTTTATTTCTTGTTAAGTGTGACAGGATTTGATGTTTATTCTTCACACTCTTTGTGGACCCTAATTCAAGTTTAATTGCTCAAAAATAGAAAAAGGTTCCTAAAGTCCCATTAAAGACATTTTAAAAAGCATTAATAAGACCCATTTTCAATGAGCACTTTTTGTTTCCTTAACAAGAGAGAATTTTGGAACTACTTTTTTATATTTGTTTGGGCTCGTGGCACTTCGTTGTCAATCTGTCCCAAGATGTGTCCTCAAATATAGTAAGAGTTTTTGATTCCGTAACCAATTTCATCCGTCTATACAAATTCTTAAGCATAAAATAAAATAAACAGTTAAATAGGTTTATGTCTCTGAATTAAAAAATTATTTTCTTTTCAAAATTTTGAATTAATTTATTTTTCATTTTTAGAGTATTAATTCTTTTAATTAAATTTTTTTAATCTTTTTTATATTTTAAATTATTTCATATAATATTTAAATTGTTTATCCAATTCAATACATTTATATTTTACAAATAAATTTAAGAAAAATAAATTTTAAATTCACATATTTATAAAATTAAAAACTAAACTAAATTAATTTTTTTAAAAAGTTAATTATAATTTTACTAAAAGGATAAAAATATATTAAACTCTAAAATAAATAATTATAATGATTTTGTTGCATTTCAGATGTACATTTTCAGAACACGTAGCTCATTTTAATCTCAAAAATTTAAATAAATTTAGCTCTACTTCTTTCAAACATAAAAGTATATTAGTTCTTAAATATACAGTATTTGCCAAACTTAGTATTTAGAAACTTTACATACATTTATAAGAAATTTAAGAGATTAGAATATTTTTAAATTTCGATAATTAAAATAAAATTCATTCTGGAGAATAAAAACGCAATTAATAAAACAAGAACGCGTGTTTGAAAAAACAGTTACAAGTTAATGAAAACTACATGTTATAAGGATAAGGATTACATTGATATATTAATCTATTTGACAGAAGGGACTAGGATTCCTTTGTAAGAATTTATCTGTATCTATAAATGCTTGCGGCAGTGTTTTACATTTCATAAATTTTGACATTTGAAAATTTTTTGTGGTTATGTATGATGTGACATTTTAATTTTATCTTTTTTACAATAGTTTCAAGGTAATTTGTTTAAGTTGGTCAACATAATTCTTATATCAATGTGCGCTGTTATTTTAAAAATAGTTAAAAAAAAAACCTTTTAAAAAAAATATGTGTTGTTATTTAGTATTTATTCTTTTTACTTTTAAGTTATTTATTAAATTTCCTTTTACGATTTTGGTATATGATTTTATTATTATTTTTCTTTCACACGATAGGATTTTATTAATTTTTATGTAAGATAAAGTTTATTTTCTATCTTTTCATTACCTAATATACTAACAATGGCGGATATCGTTAGCTTTGTGATGTTTCATTATTCATTTTTATAATTTATAATATTTAAAACTTTTATTTTTGCTATCATCTAGACTTTTTGTTCTATATTATTTTGGATGAGAATTTCTTAATGATATTTTTCTATTAAAAAATTGAAATATTTTATAACAAAATATATTTTTAGAAAATAATTTTGAAAATAATTAGAATTTTAAAAAATTATAATGATAATTTGATTATTAAATTAAAAAAAGTTAACTTTCTCGTGCAGAAAAGTAAGAATTTGAACATTTTTATATTTTTAGTCTCGTGTATGTTTTTTTCTATTCATAAAGATGGCGACATTGTTGACTTGGTTGAGGTCAGAAGAATATCACCTCAAAGTAAATATTTTCGACTGACATTGCTGGAGTTTCTTTCAAGATTAAGTTGATTGTGGTTATTTTTCAATTGACAACCTAAAAAGAAGTGTTGATGCAACCTAATATTATTTATCAAAACAAACATTAGTTAATGTTTTAATTTTTAATATTACTGACATAATTTAAATGACATTAAACATGATTTCTTTCAATTAGTGCTAATTGCAATTATCTTGTAACCAGATCAATTGAGGTTGTCTTTCAGCCAATATTCAAACTTATCTGGTTAATTATTTCTTCATCAAAGTTAGTGATTTTTTTCCTTCTACAAACATTGATATAGCTAATTTTTAGTCAATGTTAGTAAAGATTTTTATTGACAATAGTCAGGCTATTTTTCAACAAATGTAAGTCAAGGTGTTTCTCTCTGGACATAGGAGTTGTTTTTCAATTGATATTGTTGAGATTATATTTTTCAATTATGTAAGAGTGTATTATTTCTTTATTGATGTCAGTTAAGGTTTTTGTGTAGGATAATTTTAGGTAACCTCGAGATACCCACCATCAGAACACCATGCGAAGCAAATTCCGCATGGTTTCCTGCACTTGATTTGTCGTCTGGCGGCACTGCATGTGCCACCAGGCGGTGCATACAAATTCTAAGAAAATCTCAGATTTTCCAGCACTTTCTCACACCCTAAAGCCCAGTTACCAATTCTAGTACACATCTTGACATAATTTTAATGTTTAACATCACATAAAGATCATGCTTATTTAATTTCATATTAACCTCACGAACCATATCATTGGCCATCACCAGAAATTACGTCGATTCATTCCTCAATTCCAACATGAGCCCTAACTCGAAATTCATATATGAATCATACCATCATCATAAAAATTACTTGCAGTTATCCAATCACATCAAAATACACTCGAGTATACATCAAGGATTCATACAGACAACATCAACAACACAAAAGAACCAAGAAGGCAGCGAACTACAAAAACCAGTTCGCATCACCTGGCAGACAACGTCATACCGCCAGGCGGTTCATAGGGAGTTCTGCAACATGTGTCGCCTGACGGCAGTTCATGTGACGCCAGGTGTAACATCCCATTTAATAGTTTTCACGCTACTAAATAAAATATTATATCATGATCAAAGCAAAGCAGATAGTAGGAATCAACTGTTATAGAGTGTTGATACAATCATCCAAAATAACCATAAAAGTCCTATCAACAAATACAATCTATACAAGGAAGGGTTGATTTACACATCTCCAAAACTCCCAAGAACCTAATCCAAAGGCCATCACGAAATCTCCAAGCTAAAGATCAACTCCTGTCAAGGAGAGGGGTGTCTTCATCTGGATTCTTCTCTGCTCACACCAAAAGTAGGTGATCATTGCAAAAGAAACACACACAAGAAGAACAACATAGACAAGAAAGGGTAAGCTAACTGAAATAAGAGAAATCATGTAGTTCACATTATAGATACATCACAAACATAGCTCAATTATATAACTCTAGACTCAATATCCAGATTGTGTAAGCGACATTGGATCTCTTGGTGGCGTGCACCTGTGACGGTCCCCAACCTCTGCAGAGTTTGGGCGCAAGGGGTTATCACCCGACCACTCCCAAGGTAAGTCCCCTTCGCGTCTAAGACTTGATCAAGTCCAAAGACTAGGACCTCCTGCTACTCCTCACGACATAATCCATTTTGCTCTATTTGAACGTGAATGATTATTGGAGTTTTAGGATACCAACCAATATGGATTCCTCACATCCTTACAACACACTAACATACTCATCTAAATCCCTTGAAATTCTATTTCAATCACAACTTCTCTTAATTCATACTCCTCCAATTTCACCACACAAAATATTAACACAACATTCCGAGCATATAAGAGACTAGTTGCACAAAATCACAATTAAACATATAACTTCATCCCCTAAATCAGAACATCAAACACCCCACTGTAGTGGTTCTTGCTCAAGTTAGACAATCTAGCCCAAGCGAGAGGCCATCTCGCTTAGGTGAGTTAGTCTCGCCTGAGTGAGGCTCTAACAGTGGCAAAAATAAAAATTTGGGCGAACTCTCGCTTAGGCTAAGCTGGTTCGCTTAGATGAGAGTGTCTCTCGCTCAAGTGACCTCAGCTCGCCTAAGCAAGGCTTCGCACAGGAACATGGGTGGGTTCTCTGGTGTTTTCGCACAAGCGAGAGCCACTCGCCTAGGCGAAAATACCAGATTACTCTACTGTTCCCACATGCAGAAACCTAGATTATTCACACAATTTCAATCACACACTCAATCATACAGTTTAACATCAATTCAACACTTCAAACATGTAATCCAGACCAACAGAACACATTTCTGTACGAATTTAAAAGAGAATGGTTAGCTTCCCTTACCTCTTTAATGATTTGCTGACTTAGCAAAGAAGGAGCTCCAAAAAGGGACACCACTGCTGCTCTGAACCTAAGGAAGGAAATGCATATTCACATAGTAAGTTGGATTCAAAATTCTAACCCAGAAATGGCTAAATTCCAGAATTGAGAGTTGAAACCGAACTTACGGGAAGGAGGGGGAAGTTCAACTAGAAGGGAGGGTTCTGCACCGGTCCCAATTATGCCTACTGCACAAGAAAAAAAGAATGAATTCAGAATGGGAAACCGAGTTTCTTTGTTGAGGGAAAAGAGAAAGCAGAGAGGAGAGGTGGAAGTGGTTTTGTGTTTCAGATGGGGAGAAAATGAATAGAGAAAGAAGAGTCCTTACATTCTCCCCAACATTAAAAATTTTTGACCCAAAAATTGAGACTTACCTGAGAATAGGTGTGGATATGAATTTCTCACGTCCTCTTCTAATTTTCAAGTAGAATCACCTGTTCTCTTGTCCCAGATGACCTGGACTAGACTGATGGACTTTCTTCTGAGTTGCCTTGTCTGACTATCGCTAAGACCAACAGGCTGAACCTCCACTGAAAGATCTCCTCTAATCCACAAATCTTCCATCTCAAGCACATGAGAGGGGTCAGGCACATACTTTCTCAACTGAGAGACGTGAAACACCGAGTGAAGGTTGGCTAACTGAGGAGGTAGAGTGATCTCATAAGCCACTGGTCCAATCCTCCTCAAGATCTGATATGGACCAATGAACTTAGGAGATAGCTTCCTTGAGCGAATAACCTTTCCCACACCAGTAATCGGAGAAATCCTCAAGAAAACCTGGTCTCCAGGTGCAAACTCCAAAGGTCTTCTCCTCTGATCCGCATAGGATTTCTGCCTTCTCTAGGATGCCTTCATCCTTTCTTGTATTAGCTTGACCTTCTCAGTAGTCTGCATCAACAAATTTTATCCCACCACCACTGACTCTCCATCTTGGTACCAAAGGGAGTTCTGCACCTCCTGCCATAGAGAGCCTCATATGGCGCCATGTCAATGCTTGCATGGAAGCTGTTATTATAGGTAAACTCCACCAAAGGCAGGACCTCATCCCAGGCACCTAGATGATCGAGCACGCACGTCCGCAAAAGATCTTTAATAGACTGGATTGTCCTCTCAGACTGACCATCCGTTTGGGGGGTGATAAGTTGAGCTCATAATCAACTTGTTACCCAAGGCACTCTACAATGTCTGCCAGAATCGGGATGTGAATCGTGGATCCCTATCAGAGACTATAATCGACGACACTCCATGCAACCTCACGATCTCACTGATATACAACTGTGCCAGCTTCGCCATGGACATCCTCAGATTCACTGCTAGGAAGTGAACACTCTTGGTTAGGCGATCCACTACAACCCAAATGGCATCATGGCTCCTCATTGGTCGTGGCAAATGGGTAACAAAATCCATAACAATGCTATTCCATTTCCACTTTGGTATCTCCAACTGCTGCAGCATCCCTCCAGGTCTCTAATGCTCTGCCTTGGCCTTATGATAGGTCAGGTAGGACGATACAAACCGAGCAACATCTTGCTTCATGCCCGACCACCAGAAAGATTCCTTCAGATCATGATACATTTTAGTCATGCCTGGGTGCATGCTAAAACGACTCTTGTGCCCTTCCTCAAGAATCATGCCTTTCACTTTTGTGTCCTCAGGTATGCAAACTCTGCCTCTGAACCTTAACACCCTATCACCTCTTACTATAAAGTCCTTGGCTTTCTCAGTATCAATCAACTCCACTGTTTTCTGTAGTTTGTGGTCAGATAGTTGCCTCTCTTTTATCAGGCCGAGGAAATCACTAGATACAGTTAGATGATTGCACCTAATGACATCCTCTCCTAAAACCACCTACAACTGCATGTCTCTGAACTGCTCCACCAAATCCAACTTCCTGGCAATCATATGAGATGCATGAACTGTTTTTCGGCTTAGGGCATCAGCCACCACATTTGCTTTCCCCAGGTGGTACAACAGCTCGAAGTTAAAGTCCTTTAAGAACTCCATCCATCGTCTCTGCCTCATGTTGAACTCTTTATGGTCAAACAGGTACTTCAGGCTTTTGTGGTCACTGAAAAACCTGGAACTGTGCGCCATATAGATAATGCCTCCAAATCTTTAGAGCAAACACCACAACTGCTAGCTCTAAGTCATGCGTGGGATAATTCTTCTCATGATTCTTCAGCTGTCTTGAGGCGTAGGCAACCATTTTTCGTTCTTACATCAGAAAACATCCTAATCCCTGATGGGAGACATCACAGTAAACCTCAAAGGGTCTACTGGTATCAGGGATCACCAGCACGGGAGCACTAGTTAGCTTCTGCTTCAACTCTTGGAAACTCTCTTCACACTGTTCGGTCCAAGCAAAAGGCTGATCCTTGCGAGTCAGATGTGTTAAGGGTGCTACGATCTTAGAGAATCCCTCAATGAATCTCCTATAATAGCCTGCCAGCCCCACAAAGCTTCTAATCTCAATCATTGATTTAGGACGCTCCCACTTTAACACAACTTCCACTTTAGATGGATCCACAGATATGCCCTAAGCTGAGATCATATGCCTCGAGAATTGGACCGTGGCCATCCAAAACTCGCACTTTGACAGTTTTACATACAATTTCTTCTCTCTCAACATGCTCAGAACTGTCCTCAGATGCTCTACATGCTCCTCACGAGTTCAGGAGTATATCAAGATGTCGTCGATGAAAACCACCACGAACTTGTCTAGAAACGGCCTGGAGATTCTATTCATATAGTCCATGAACAAGGCAGGTGCGTTAGCCACACCAAAAGGCATCACTACGTACTCGTAGTGCCCGTATCTGGACTTGAAAGCGGTCTTCTGCACATCATTAGACTTAACTCGAATCTGATGGTACCCCGATCTCAGGTCAATCTTAGAAAACACCGTAGCACCATGTAGTTGGTCCATCAAGTCATCTATCCTTGGCAGAGGATATTTGTTCTTGATGGTCAACTTGTTTAGTTTCTTGTAATCCACACAGAGCCTAGAACTTCCATCTTTCTTCTTGACTAACAACACCGACGCTCCCCAAGGTGACACACTTGGTTTGATAAACTGTTTCTCTAGCAGTTCTTTTATCCATTTCTTTAGCTCCACTAGCTCCGCAGGAGCCATTCTGTAGGGTGCTATTAATACTAGCCCAACTCTCGACACCAGATCAATGGAGAACTCTATCTCCCTAGGAGGGGGTAGGCCAGGCACATCCTCAGGGAACACATCTGAGAAATCCCTTGCCATAGATGTCTCAAGATTTCCATCTTCATTCTCAACGGATAGTTGAGTCAGAATCAGGAAACACTGAGATCCCTCCTTGATTGCTTGATCCATCTGCTATAAGGACATCAACAGATCTTCATCCTTTGAGTTGGGGAACAACACCTTTTTCTCATTGAAATAAATGAGAATGTGATTAACAGATAGCCAATCCATTTCCAAGATTACATCTAACCCTTCCAAAGGTAAACAAATAAGGTTTACCTTGTACTTGCGTTCCTCAACCTCGATCAAACATCTAGCACACATTGTCGAGGTTCTGACCAACCCAGAAGCAAGCGTGGACACCACCAGGTCATACTGGAGTTCCCTCACCAGAAGACCCAACTCTACCACTTTAGATTCTGACACAAATGAGCGTGTCTCTCCCGAATCATATAAAACATGCAAGCTCCTACCAGCAATCATACAAGACCCGATGATGAGGTTACCTGATCTGTCTGTCTCTGCACCCGTCATGGCATACACTCGGCCAGCTGCCTGAGGCCTTGCACCTCCCCTTGCCTATTGTGACTGAGACTGTGCTGGAGGCCTCGAAGCTGCACTCCTACTGGCAGGGCACTCCATAATAAAGTGACCCTCTTGGCCACATCTGTGACATGTCCTCTTGCCAATCAGCTGAGGGCAAGCATTCTTCAGGTAAGGCCTTCCACAATGGTAACACTGCGGCCTGGAAAACTGAGGCTGTTGTGGCTGATGTGAGAACCTCCTAGGCCCATGAGGCTGAGGTCTGGAGTATGGTTTTCTCCTATCTTCATGTCTGCTCAGGAACCCAGATGGTCCTCCCACCTTCTGCTATGATCGTTATTGAACTTCGACCTCAGCTTTCAACTTTTCCATTACTCTTGCCTTCTCTACCAAGGCAGGGAATTCCTTGATAGAGAGCGGGGCCATCATGAGTTTGAGATCACCTCTCAATCCATTCTCAAACTCCTACACTGCCAATCCTCAGCCCTCTTCAAGGTGTGAAACCTGCCTAGGTGTTTGAACCTTTCAGCATACTCTGATACAGACATATCTCCTTGCATTAACTGCAAGAACTCGACCTCTTTAGCATATTTCACACTGTTAGGGAAATATTCAGCATAGAATTTCTTCTTGAACAACTCCCAAGTGACGATTTCCCTGCTATCCTCCAGCATCATCTTCATGATAGACCACCAATGTTCGACCTCTCCAGCAAGGAGGTACTCAGAATATGCCAGCCTGTTCTGCAGGCACCTCTTCGTGTCATAAATATGCTCCATGTATCTCATCCACTGATCTGCCTCGTTTGGGCTAGTCTTGCCATCAAAGCGGGATGGATGGTGTTGAAGAAAATCCTCCAAGCTCCATTCTTACACTCGAGGTGGTGGAGCCTGGGAAGAACCAGCTACATAATGATTCTCCCCTATCTGATGCAGGGCTTCCAAATGCATCTGCTGAGTCGCCTCCGCTGCTAGCCTAGCAGACTCCATCTGCTGCAAGGCCAAGTTGTGCTGACTCACCATGTTAGCATTATGTTGCTGCATGGCTGCTATCATCGCCTCAATTGTCCCCACCAAGTGAGAGTTATCCAGGTTTGGAAGAGGAGGAGGGGGAAGCCTAGGTGCCATAGCTCTGACCACACAAAGAGAGGAACCATTAATCTAGCTAACAGATACCACAACTATGCCAAGACACTACGATAAACACGCAACAAAAGCTAAGCAAGCTCACACCTATATATCCTAAAGGAACCACTACTCTGATACCAAAATGTAACATGCCATTTAATAGTTTTCACGCTACTAAATAAAATATTATATCATGATCAAAGCAAAGCAGATAGTAGGAATCAACTGTTATAGAGTGTTGATACAGTCATCCAAAATAACCATAAAAGTCCTACCAACAAGTACAATCTATACAAGGAAGGGTTAATTTACACATATCCAAAACTCCCAAGAACCTAATCCAAAGGCCATCACGAAATCTCGAAGCTAAAGATCAACTCCTGTCAAGGAGAGGGTTGTCTTCATCTGGATTCTTCTTTGCTCACACCAAAAGTAGGTGATCATTGCAAAAGAAAAACACACAAGGAGAACAACATAGACAAGAAAGGGTAAGCTAACTGAAATAAGAGAAATCATGTAGTTCACATTATAGATATCATCACAAACATAATTCAATTATATAACTCTAGACTCAATATCCGGATTGTATAAGCGACATGGATCTCTTGGTGGCGTGCACCTGCGACGGTCCCCAAACTCTGCAAAGTTTGGGTGCAAGGGGTTATCACCTGACCACTCCCAAGGTAAGTTCCCTTCGCGTCTAAGACTTGATCAAGTCCAAAGACTAGGACCTTCTGCTACTCCTCACGACATAATCCATTCTGCTCTATCTAAGCATGAATGATTATTGGAGTTTTAGAATACCAACCAATACAGATTCCTCAAATCCTTACACACACTAACATACTCATATGAATTTCCCTTGAAATTCTATTTCAATCACAACTTCTCTTAATTCATACTCCTCCAATTTCACCACACAAAATATTAACACAACATTCCAAGCATATAAGAGACTAGTTGCACAAAATCACAATTAAACATATAACTTCATCCCCTAAATCAGAACATCAAACACCCCACTACAGTGGTTCTCGCTCAAGCTAGACGATCTAGCCTAAGCGAGAGGCCATCTCGCTTAGCCGAGTCAGTCTTGCTTGAGCGAGGCTCTAACAGTGGCAAAAATAAACATCTGGGCGAACTCTCGCTCAGGCTAAGCTGGTTCGCTTAGACGAGAGTGTCTCTCGCTCAAGCGACCTCAGCTCGCCTAGGCGAGGCTTCGCGTAGGAACAAGGGTGGGTTCTCTGGTATTTTCGCTTAGGTGAGAGCCACTCGCCTAGGCGAAAATACCAAATTACTCTAGTGTTCCCACATGCAGAAACCCAAATTCTTCACACAATTTCAATCACACACTCAATCATACAGTTCAACATCAATTCAACACTTGAAACATGCAATCCAGACCAGTAGAACACATTTCTGTACGAATTTAAAAGAGAATGGTTAGCTTCCCTTACCTCTTTAATAATTTACTCACTTAGCAAAGAAGGAGCTCCAAAAAGGGACACCACTACTGCTTTGAACCTAAGGAAGGAAATGCATATTCACATAGTAAGTGGGATTCAAAATTCTAACCCAAAAATGGCTAAATTCCAGAATTGAGAGTTGAAACCGAACTTACGGGAAGGAGGGGGAAGTTCAACTGGAAGGGAGGGTTCTACACCGGTCCCAATTCTGCCTACTGCACAAGAAAGAAGAATGAATTCAGATTGGGGAACCTGAGTTTCTTTGTTGAGGGAAAAGAAAAAGCAGAGAGGAGAGGTAGAAGTGGTTTTGTGTTTCAGATGGGGATAAAATGAAGAAAGAAAGAAGAGTCCTCACACCAGGCAGTTTCTGAAAAATCTAGAAACGTGAAAAGAACTTGAGCATGGCAAGGACATACACATCAAGCATTCCATACAATACATATTCATACGATTAAAATCAAAACACGAAGTGGAACTCCCCTAACCTGGATTCCTTGCTTAGTTCAATGGTTCTTAGAGCTTCTTCCCTGAGCACCAATAGTCTCCTTGCTCTTCCTCCAATCCACGCTTCTTCGCACTCAATAGGCGCGATGGTTGCTTTGTAAACCTCTCCCCACACCTTAACAATTTGCAAACTCCAAAAACCCTTCTTCCCACCCTTACTTGGCCAATTAGCCATCTCTTAATTATGCTTAATGAAAAAAAAAAACAAAAATGCATCGAAACAATTTTAATTGTCCTTCAAGATTCATTATTAGTGGTTTCTTTTTTCAGCTCTCTTGGTTGCCCTACTCTGACGGCTAGGGTTTCTAGTTCTTCACTTTCATGCAAAAGTAATTTTAGCAAAAAGAAAGCTTAATTCATGCATACCAAGAATCAAACACACAACCACACAATTTCAAAGCCAATGCACAACCATTCAACTAATTCATGTTTCATGATAATTTTTATAAATCTAGAAATTTATACTCTCTTATCACACTCAAACATATCATAAAAATAATACAATTAAAGAACACACAATTGGCACATATAGGACTCAAACCCAAGTCTTTTCAACACCATAAAGTACTCACAACCATTTCAGCTAGTACTTTTCCTCATCATGAAAATTAGCATTTAATGTCATAAAGGCTCTCACTACCCGCATTTATTAAATAATTATTTATTTAATTATTTAAATTCCTCGGGTCTTACAAGTACACAAGCTCTCTCTAGGCAAAGCAAAGTATACGTCTTTCCAAGCTATACAATAAAGAATCGTTGGATTATAAGGTTCACACTTTCATGAGTGAACATATAAATATGCAATCTGTCATTTTAAAGAATGCCACCTCACAACAATGAAGAGTTGGCAATGAAGATTATTTTCTATTTTCTATGTTTTTGGAATACAATTTGAAGTTCTTGCACTTTATAAGGGAAAAAACAAAAAGAAGTAGATGATATTGGAATGAAAATCCTTGTGTAATGATGAAATATACTGCTATAATATGCGGATAAGAATGAATAAATGTTAAGGTATTGTTTGAATTAAATAATTTGAATATACTCGAGGAATTGTTTGAATAAATGTTAAGGTATTGTTTGAATATATCCGAGGAATTTAAATAATTAAATAAATAATTATTTAATAAAGGCGGGTAGTGGGAGCCTTTATGACATTAAATTTTAACTTTCATGACGTGGAATGGTACTAGCTCAAGTGGTTGAGAGTACTTGATTGTGTTGGGAGGACTTGAGTTTGAGTCTTATGTATGCCATTTGTGTGATTATTTTAATGGTATTATTTTTATTATATGCTTGATCACGATGGATTGTTAGCTATTAAGGTCCAATTAAGGTATTGTTTGAAATTAATTTCATTTTAATTCACTTATTTTCGTTTAGGGTTGGTAAAGTGAGGAAAACCAGCCACCAAACTGCACCGGAACGCTGCATTGAGAGTGGTTTGAAGGGCTAGAGTTTGGGAGACCAAGGGAAGATAACTTAGATCAAGGAGAAGGCTAAAACGTTTTTTTTAAGCAAGGAATCCAAATTAGGGGAGTTCCACTTCGTGTTTTGCTTTTAATTGTATGAATATGTGATGTACAAAATGCATGAGATGTCTTGATATTGTCAAAAATTTGCGTAAGTCTACGTTTTTGGAATTTCCAGAAACTGCCTAGCGGTGTTGAAGGCCCACCAAGCGAATCATGTCTCTAGAGCCATTTTTCTGGGTTTTTTATGCACCGCTTGGTGGCTCTGTGCTGCCCACCAGGTGACACGAACTGGCTTGTCCAATTTCTTCTGATTTTCTGGTGTTTTCCGTGATGTTGAGATGCCTGGATTGAATGTATATATAATTGTATGACTGTCGATGTGACTAGATGCCTGAGATTGCGGTATTTGATGAAATTATATGATTACGGTCAAAATTGGGGGTTAGGGTTTATGTTGGGATTGTGGGCTACGAAAGAAAAAGAAAACAAACTATACTTTTTGGATATGATTGGTGTGTTGTTTCGTGAAATTTATCTTAGATTGAATAAGCCTGAACTATATATGCTAATGGAACACTAAAAACATGCCAAAATGCGCGATAGAACTAATAGGTGCAGAGTGAGGGTTCGTGCAAGTGTTGGAAAATTTGGGAATTTCCCAGAATTTATATGCATTGCCTAGCGGTACATGAACTGCTGTCAGGCGGCTTATCCGTGCAAAGATGCTTGTGATCATGTTTCGCGTTGGATGTTCATGGACAAGTTATTTGGAATTTTTGTATATGTATAATAGTAAATAAAAGTGTGTAGAGTGTGTGGAAAGGAAGCATGTGAATGTAAGATAATTAATAATAGGTATAATTGTGTGATAGTTGGAACCAAGTGAGTATAAAGGTAAGGTTATTGTGCCTGTTTTGGTTACTGTCTTTATGTGCAAAATATGATGTTTATTGAGATGCAGTGCGGTCTGTTTGATTGGTAAAAGAGTATGGGTATAGGAAATTACAATAATAATAGAGTAATGACATAATCTCCATTGTGCAATCCTTGAGAATGTGAATGTGTGAATTCTGATTCAGTTATATAATTATGACTAGATAAGTATGATTGATAAATATGAATGGTGTGTTGAATGCTTGGGTTCCTTAGAACTAGTTCCAAAATGCCAAAAACCAGTAGTAGTGACGCTACTGGTGTGGCGCTTGGCGTCATGGATGAGCCACCCTGCGACAAGGGGAAAAATAGGGAAGCACTAGATGTGTGGTGCCTGGCGGAAGGGGTTATGTGTAACATCCCGTCAGGATATTACGGATTTTAAATAAAATAAATAAAATAAATAATCACGTCGCATTTAATAATACCTCATTTCCCAAAACACGGGAAATTTAAATTTTTTATAAATGCAAATGATAAAACCAAAATCCATAATTACAAAAGTGGAATAATCCAAAAATGTCTCAAAAGAGTTTACAATTTATTTTCAAACATAAAATATATCTATAGCTCCCATGCTATCCCCGCTCCGTAGCTACGTCTCACCAGGACCACCTGCATCAACATCATCTGCTCACGTGTACCGCGTACACGATCATCGTCAATCACAAGCAGATAGGGTGAGCTTAACAGATAAAGCATATAAAATGGCATACACATATATAACACATTTATATATAGGAAATACATCCATCCCAAATGAATTCCATCCCTTTTAATTCATACCACCTGGTCACAACCAGGTTATTCGTGCTCTACATGTTCTGGTGATTACTTCGAGGTGACTTACTGCCATACCTATCAGCCACAACCGATAGAGCACGTGCGAGAAACCATGTTACGGATCATACACCGTAATGCCAGGTGGAGTTCCCAAATACGAGTATAACTCGTAACGTCCCAAGACTACCAAACTCGTCAGTCAACTACTGAGGAGGGCAATCTATTTGGACCCATCCGTACTGGCCACAACCAACACACTCACACCGGCAACACTCGCCAACCTGAGCCACAACTCAAGGGTTCCTCGTGTTCATCTGCCATCCCGAGCCACAACTCAAGAGATGTTATTCCAAGCCACAACTCAAGGAATACCACGTGCTTTAACCCCTATCCTGAGCCACACCTCAAGGGATACGTTCCGAGCCACAACTCAAGGAACACTAGCAATCCCACCTTTGAAGCATCACCAAAAGCCTCGTAGATCACGCCTACAGAATCAACAACACCAATACTGCTGCAGTAAAATCACCTGGCGGGGGACATGTACCGCCAGACGCTGCCCGCTTCCAAACCGCCTGGAAGGTATGACGAGCCGAACCTTGGCTCACATTCAATAATTAAATTTTGGGAATTTAATATTATTTTTGCGCTTAATAATTGTATTTAGTTGCATACTATATTATTGGATATTCTTGAGTTTAATAATGCAACTGTAATTTAATTTAGGTCCTTAAAAGTGTAAATAATGAATATTTTAATTCATAAATTAAGTCCAAAAATATAAATTTTTGAGAAAAATAGTTCTGGTACTAAATGCACACTCAAGTCTCATGTTTACACCCATTTTTTTCCAATTGGATTATCTATTTCTGAAAAAAAACATTTCTGGAGCTAACTGCACCCCCTATTTTCAGGTTTACACCCCCTTTCGTAATTTAACTTTCAATTTCTGTTATGCACCCCTCCTTTTTACTAAGTTGCATCCCTAATATCACTTAAACTCTAGTCCATCAGATTTTGCCACTTGGCAATCCTTCACTTACTAAGTTAACCAATGACAGATTGCCACATCATCAATCCTCCACTAACTCAAATCACCATTCAATGTTTGCCACGTCATCATCTCTTTCCCAACACAGACCCTAACCCTAATCTTTCCTTCTCTCTCTTCCGCACCAACCCACTCTGTAGCCGTCACACTCCGTAGCTGCCACACTCCGTAGCCGCCACCTCTGACGCCAGCTGTCACCGCCTCTCCGTTGACCGGCCTCCTCCGCGCGAACCACCACCTTCTTGCATAATCTCGCCAGATCGCCAACCTCTGATAGCCGCCTCCTCCACGCGAACCACCATCTTCTCGCACAATCTCGTCGGCTCGCCAACCTTCGACCACCACTTCACTCGCGCTGGCTCCGTCGAGCCCTCGTCGGAAACCCCGTCACCGTTGCTGCACCTGTGGTCCGCAGCCACCACCACGACGGGACTGCATCCACGAGCACGAAGCCACCACACCCTCTTCTTCCTCGTGCCATCGTCAGAAACGCAGACTCCACTGCTGCCGTCGAAGTTTGCGCATGTATCAATCAGCACGGAGTCGTCTTCTCCGTGCATCCTGCGACAACCATGACAGCCCCACGTTCGCGAGACTGCATCTCAACGAAGCAACCTCGAATCACCAACAAGCCCCTGTACCAGTGTGCACCAACACCTACAACCTCGACCATTCGTGCGACACCGCGACAATTCTGAAGTGAACCCACCTCCATTTTTCCGCAACAACCGTGGGTTCAGCCCCTTCGGCGTTTCTGCCACCACCGCGACAACTTGGTAACCTTCGCACAACCACTCATGGCAGTCAAAACCTAATGGAGAGACTTCACGTGGCAGTCTCTCAATGAACTGTCAAAAAGTCAAGGCTAGTCAACCAGTCAACTCTGGCAAGGGCGGTCAACAATGCTCAAATTGTCTATTTTACGCTATTTTTGGCAGGTGGTTCCTCTGCAGGAACTCTAAATGACCTATAAAGGACAGGATCGTCTGGGGGCAGTTCATCGCCCACCAGACTATTTCTGGAAATTCCCAGAAACATACAAATTAAAAAAAATAGATTCTTGGGAGTTCCTCTTTGATCACTCTCCAATTTCGTATTCCTTTGAGTATGATACGAAGACAAGCACATAAACCCTTCTTCTCACCCAAAATTTGTCTTTTAATGATACCTTGATGGTAGATTAATGCACTAAAACGAAAATTGTCATTAACTAGAGTTTAATTACCATTCAAGGTCCATTTAGTGGCTGTTTTCCAACCTCCCTTGGCTGCCCATTGTCAACTAAGGTTTCTCTACCCTTTCACCTTCATGCTAAACTAATTTTAGCAAAAAGAAAATAAATTTGTATCTGTTAAGGTTCAAACCCATACTCACACCAATGTTAATTCCATGCACAACCATTCAACCAATTCATGTTTCATGATATTTAATATAATTCTATGATTATATTATCACCCAACATGATCAAGCATATTAATAAAAAAAATAATAAATTAAATAACACACAAATGGCATACTTAAGACTTGAACCAAAGTCCTCTCACACAACCAAGTACTCTCAACCATTTGAGCTAATACTTTTCCACATCATATAAATCAATAATTAATGCTTTAAAAGCTCCCACTACCCGCATTTATTTATTAATTATTTATTTAATTATTTAATTTTCACGGGTCTTACATTGTGCCGCCAAGCGGAAGCAAACTGGCAGAGGTCCTGGAAGGCGCGTGGCGCTTGGCGGTGTGAGGTGTCTGCTAGGCGGCATGGAGTGTAAGTTCGCCTAGTGATGGAGTGAGTGGCACTAGGCGGTTCTAGGTGCAGAGTTGAACTAGGTGGAGGGCTCTACACAACTTTGGATGGAGGTCTTGATGGGATGCTTTGTTGGGGACCCAATTATGAGTGCAACTTGTATTGGGGTAACACGTGGCCACTCGAGGTTATAGCTTGGTGGTTTGGGAAGTCCAGTGGAGTGTGAGAGATTGTGGCTCGTACGGATGAGTTCCGGAAGATTGCCTTCCTCGGTGTTATCCGACGAGTTTGATAGTCTTGGGAAAAATATGGACTGTGGTTCGTATGGGGAACTTCACTTGGCGTTGCTGTTTGTGGCCATGTAGTCGGAGGGACGAGTAGACACTCGTGGCAGCAAAGATCGATCAATGTAATCATCAAAAGATGTAGAAACAAGAGGCGTCCAACGAAAGATTTGGAAATCGAGGAATTAAGGATTGGGGTCCTAACAAGGGTTATGAGTTAAAATTGTGTTATTAATTCATATTGTATATTCTTTTATTTGAGCTTACCTTATCTGTGTGTTTAACGATGATCATGTAACTTGTTAGATGGGAGTAGATGTTGATGCAGGTGAGCCCGTGGATACTTAGAGCTGGACAGGGGGCCAACTTGGGGACTTTTGCATGGATTTTATTTTCTACGATATTTTTATTTTTATGAAGATGTAACCTGGATGTTTTATTTTGACTTTGGAATTTGGATATGTATGGATGATTTAAATTGATGTTTTAAACATTTTGGCGCTTATTATCAAGTTTAAATTTCCCACATTTTGGGAAAATATTTTATTAATAAATGTTGTTTATTAATTTTTGTATATAATTTTTTTAAAAATAAGTAATTTCCGGCAAGGACGTTACACTTGGTCCTTGTTTTTGTATCCAAATATCAAATAAGTTCTATTTTTATTAGTTTCAATTAAGTCTATATTTTTAAAAATGTGTAACAACTAGGTTATTTCCGTCAGTATGATACTAATAGCGTTAAGTATGTTCCACGTGTCAGTCAGGTTGAACTCACAGTTTTTAGTTTAACCGTGATGAACTAACATGTGTGAACCGATGTTTGGAGATCCAATAACACTTTATTAAAAAAATATAAAATTTAATATGTTAAAACCGAAAAAGTGATGGAATTTTTGTGTTTTAATATACTTAAAAATATATCTCACGCCAATTTTAGTTATATAAACGAAATATAAAAATTTAAGTTAACATAAACTATGGTAAATATAATGTATATGAAGTAAATCTCAATTTTAATGATGAGTTTTGAAAAAAAGATAACATTAATGATGTAGAATTTTATTAATCCATATATAATTTGATATAACGTGGAAATTTCTCTTTATTTCTTAAACCGTCTTAAAACTTTATGCACCAAATTTATAGTTAATTAATATTTTGTTTTACGTAGGGTTATGATCGAAACCATGTCTAAATATTTGTCTCTGTTAATAATAAGAAAATGATTTGTTGATTATTAAATTTTGATAATTTTATATAAAATGACTTTTTTAGATGGTCTTTTATTTTTTCATCTTCTCATTCATAATATTCTAAAACTATTTAAAAGATAATACATCATACTATCAAAAAAATTGTCAAACTTTAGTAATATTTCCCCGTAATATTACGCTGAAGCTGAAGCGGCGTGGCCTTCGATTTTCTTCTGTAACCTTATCCAAATAGAACACAAATCTCCCACTGGTGCGGTTGAGCATTTACCAACATTATCCTTAGATTCCTTTGGCTATGGGTTTTGTTTTTTGTGTTCTCGGGTTATCCCAATTGGCATTAACCTCTGGGTAGTTAGTTAGCTTGAACAAATTGGAATTGGGCATGCCATGAAGGTGGCATGTTGTAGCCCAGAAATTAATGTTCCCTACTTGGGAACCCCAAGAACAAGGTTTGGTTCCGAGGAAGCGCATGTGATTCTTCAAAGATGTAGCAATTTCAAGCAGCTTAAGCAAGTCCATGGAAGAATAATCCGTTTTGGTCTCATGTATGACCAATTGCTTATGAGGAAGCTGATTCAACTCTCTTCCTCTTATGGCAAATTGAACTATGCCACTTTGGTATTTGATCAACTCAATGCCCCAGATACCTTCACCTGGAATGTCATGATTAGAGCTTTTACCATTAGCGGTTCTCCTAAAATGGCGCTTCTTTTGTTCAAGGCAATGCTGTGCCAGGGCTTTGCACCTGACAAGTTTACATACCCTTTTGTGATCAGTGCTTGCGTGGCCTCTAATGCCCTTGATTTAGGAAGAGTGACCCATGCTCTTGCCACCAAAATGGGGTTTTGGAGTGACCTTTATGTGCAGACCAACTTGATGAATCTCTACTTCAAGTGTAACGATGTCGATAATGGATGGAAGGTGTTTGATAAAATGCGTGTGCGCAACGTGTTCGCTTGGACCTCTGTGATTGCTGGGTTTATTGCTTGTGGGAGGCTGGACACTGCCAGGAAACTGTTTGAGAAAATGCCTTCCAAGAATGTTGTGTCATGGACTGCAATGATTGATGGGTATGTGAAGCACGCGCAACCCGTTAAAGCGTTTAATCTGTTTGAAAGAATGATGGTTGATAATGTGAAGCCAAATGAGTACACTGTGGTGAGCTTGGTCAGAGCTTGTACTGAGATGGGTAGCCTCAAGTTAGGTAGAAGGATTCATGATTTTGTTCTCAAGAATGATTTTGAGATCGGGCCTTTCTTGGGTACCGCGCTTATAGATATGTATAGCAAGTGTGGCAGTTTGGATGAGGCAAGGAAAGTGTTTGATATGATGCAGGTGAGAACCTTGGCCACTTGGAATACAATGATCACTAGCTTGGGTGTGCACGGGTTTAGGAATGAAGCCATATCCCTTTTTGAAGAAATGGTGCAGGCAAACGAGGTTCCTGATGCTATCACTTTCGTGGGTGTTCTGAGTGCTTGTGTTTATTTGAATGACCTGGAACTAGCTCAGAAGTATTTCAATCTTATGACTGATCACTATGGTATAACACCTATCTTGGAACACTACGCATGCATGGTTGAAATCTATACTCGTGCTGTTGAGTTGGATGAGATCTACACGTCAGGGAGTACATTGGAAGCTAATCATGATGTTGCAGAATTGCTGCACAAGAGCAAACTCACTAATATAGATGACATAAAAAAACTTGTACAGAAGCAATACGAGGATTTGGATGCCTCAGAACTAGTTATAGATCATTCATCCACGAGCTCTCAACCTCAACTCTGAGCTCATGGAGAGTGCAGATTGATATCAACCAAACAAGTACATAGTTTGTGACTTTGTTCTCAACTACTGTCGCACAAGATGGCTTCTATGAAGCTTTCAAGAGAAGTTCACATACATAGCCAAATGGATCCGTCTAATTTGTGTTTTAATATGTTACAGGATCCATGATGGTCAGCATTGTTTGTCTTCTAAACTAAATAAATGTTCGTTGAAAATAAGTTGTGGGAGGGAGGAAGAGCTCATATATGTTGACAAGTATTTCAATGGTGAGACTGTTACATGTAGATATAATTTTTACTTTGTTAAATTTCTTAAAGTTAGAAAGAAAACTATGATGCAACATTAGTAAACTGTTCACGATCATTCTCCCTACTATTTACCCTGTAACCCGTTCTTCACATCATATGGCCATAATGCAACAGCAGCTACCAGAATGCACCTCCAGCTGTGATCATATACGAGACTGCACCAGTGAAATAGATGCAGCTCAAAAAGTTATGGGCAATAGGAAAAAAATTTATAGGACAAAATATCAGCTTGAGTAATCTCTTATGGTAATTTCAAGAATTGAGGAAAAAATATGATATAGTAAATAATGTAATAAGAAGATATCTCCTTTCTCAGCTGGCACCCGTGATACGAAAACTAATATGTAAACAGTTATGTTTTTTTATGTTGTTTTAAAATACATTAATTTTGATGTTTTAAAATATATTTAAAAATTTTAATATTTAAAATTTTTTATATTTTGAGAAAAACATCCAAATTATGTTCCAGCTAATCTCTAATATTGTTATAACATTCAATATTTGTTTCATTGACTTAAAAGATAAGTTATCTCCTTTACTTAGAAGATTTCCAAGAATCGTCTAGTATCTTATAATTCCTTTTAATCACATAGATTTGTTTAATTAATATAATAAATACCCACGACAGGCTATTATCTTTTGATTCAATTTATGATTTTTTTAAAACAGTTCATGAACGCAATTCAGCGAAAGTGATTAAATATAAGGTCCCATGATTTGCCCGGTACTCAAGGATGTATCATAACGAATTAATTATAATGGAAATTCAACTCTAGCTCCTTTTCTTTTTTATTTTCTAGTCCATTTACCTTCCAAGCAAAGTTACATCCAAATATTTATTGTAAATGAAAAAGAAAATGTGTGGAATAAATATGTTGACAGTAGAATTTAAAACAAAAAGGTTCATATTCGGTAAGATTTTTGCTTTTATTATTTATAATTTGTTTGCTTAGTCAAACTTCCCATTTATTTAATAAAGCTAAATAAAGGATATGTCACACGGTATAACATAAGAAGCGAGAATAAAAGAGTATAATGTCGCTCCTACAAATATTCCAAAGACTTAAAGGACGAATAAAATAGGCACACCACGATGCCAGGTACAAAGTAAAGTAAGAGAGTGATAATGACGTAAGCAAATTCTCAGAGAAAGCAATACATGGGCCTTAGCCCTAAATGAAAAGCCCAAAAGCAGAAGTCAATTCAAAAGCTAAGCAGCGGAACCATCACCTCCCTGTTGACCACGGGTGTTCCTCGCATATGCTCACATCAACAATCATCGCAAAAGAGAGTACCACACAACAGAACACACAACAATAACAGAAGGGTAAGCTAGAGCCAAAAATGGTTTTATCATGCAAACAGATATACTTCCATAGTCAATTATACACACGTCATCCAATCATGTTACGACTCCTCAAATCAATACACTAAGACTCGACTCGACTCATCCGGATACATATAATCTGGTCGGATTCAGCAGATGCTTGCACTTGTGGTGGATACCTCTGCTCACCCCCGAGCTATGTGTTACAAGTGTTACAAGTGTTGCAATGAATTAATTCCCTCACACACAAGGTTAGCCATTAATGAATTTCAGGCCTCCTACTACTCTCACCACAGGAGTCAGTCCGCTCTAAGTGAGACTAACTGACTCCTTAGAGTGTCAGGATGCAATCCTTACCTTGAATCCTTACCAAATTATATAGATGGGGCACCACCATGGACACCCACTAACAAGGGCCATGGAATTATGTCCTGACCACTAAAGCACTACCTTGGAATCTCACCTAGGGATCCCAAGGATTTACGTACTGACCACATACTATACATATTCAAACAATCATGAAATACTCACCACACATCTCAATATCATATCAATCTTTGTAATCATCCCTCATTCATATCTCATATTTAGTCAACCACAAATCATCCTTCCCAAAGCCATGAAAATAGAATCGTACATCATGCAAATACCATGCCAAGGAACATCATTCATTTTCCATGAATCCCTCCATATTTCATATCCACTCCATAACCAACTCATCATGTTAAATTCTGTGAACCAATCCCATACAAACATCATGCTCACATCATGCCAAAACTCATGAATCATAATTTCCATCTCATTCATACAACGTCACTCAATTCATACAGTTCAAACTCAAGGTAAAGCATACTAAGCCAAACAAACATGAAAGGAACAGTTCTATAGTGAAGTCTCGTGCCAGTCTCGCCCAAGCCACAGGGTCTCGCTTAGGCGAGACTGTCATCAGGGAACCCTGCGAGACTCGCAGATTCTCGCTTAAGCAAGCCGCTACTCGCCTGAGTGAGAATACCCCTCGCCCAAAAAGAGCCTCCTCGCCTGAGCTACACATGCAGCACATACCTCAAGCCCCCACGTGTCCTCGCTTAGGCGAGCCTCTCTCGCCTGAGCGAGATGATGTCTCGCTCAAACGAAAACTCTTCGCCTGCGCGAGAGTTTGGGTCTGTTTCTACAAGTCTCGCCTAGGCGAGGCTGGGTCGCCTGGGCGAGAGTGTCGGGTCTCACCACTGTTCATCCTGCCACAGCCACATTTTCACATCCAAACAATAATGCCAACCATACCATACATTCATAGCAACATATAAGCTCAAAAATCACGAAACACAAGCAAGATAACAACCATCGCACCAAACAAGAGGGTTCTAGCTTCCCTTACCTGGACAAATGCTAGCGAAAGGTACAAGCACACATTAGAGGATTACTACAGATCCAAGAACTGATTTGCAAGCTGGAATACTGACACTAGAACAGAAAACAAGATTACTAAAAGAGCTCTAGTTGGAACTGCAACAACAGAGCTAGAAAAGAGGAAGCATTAGTTGGGGATTGACTTACGTTTAATAAATGGAGTTCTCCTAGCTCAACGAAGAATGAGAGCCAAACCCTAGCAGAGCTCTGTTGGAGGGAGAAGAGAGAGTGAGACTACTGTTTTTCTGATAGGTGCAGAGAATGAGAGGAATAAGGCTGGTTTAGGGGTTTTGGGTACCCTGTGGGCTAGCCCTTAGGCCCAAAAGTTAAGGCCCTGCCCTTTAACATAATACCAGAAAAGTGGGTCTTACAAAACTTAAATGCTTATTGGTTACATATTTGTTTATTATAGAAGATTTTGGTTTCATACTTGTTCAATATATTTTTTTGAATCAAATTAATTCAAATACATTTAATTCACTGAATTATCGTTTTATATGAATATTAATTAAAAATTTATGTATTTCTTGTGTTTGAAAATTTGTAAATGTAAAGTGCAAAAAACATAAATGTAGGAAAATAAATTATCAAGATAGAACTAAATTTGGTAAAAGAAATCAATGAAATGAGTGATCCAAATTGCAATAAATACCATCACTAGTGACAAGTGACAGATCTAAGACCCTAATTTTTTCTTCAGATATTTGCCTACGCTCAGTTATGCCTACTAAATTGATGTTTGTAACAATTACCATATGCCTCAACTTCCCTTTCAATCTCACATAATCCATCTTTCGATTTTGTTTATTGAACACCGTTCTCTATGCATTTTATGATTTGTCGATTTTTCTTTGATTTCCACTCCCATGCTAGGTTTATTTCGATTCCTTGCTCTGGTTCCTGGTGTAACCATCCCTTTATTAATCTTGTCCTCAATCTCTTCACCTTTCGATGTTCTTTACGTCATTCTTTTCAATGTTTTTATCTTGGTATCCTTTTCAATATCTTGATTTCGATACTCTCAACAGAATGCCCCTAAGAGAATATTAATTCATGATTATAATGGAAAAGCATTTTCTTGATCCTCGTCGAAAATCTTGAAATAACTAACATTTTACAGTCCTTAGCTTGCACGCCAATGCATTTCTTGACCATAAACGTCATTTTTAAAACCTACATTAAATACAATCCCCACTTCTATTTGAGTGTAACTACCATTTTAGAGGGTATTACAAAAAATAATATTATATTCATTTTTGTGGGCTTAAACTCAATGTTCCTTTGAAGCTCTCAGAACCTCTTAAAACCTTCATTTGCTTTTCTTTCTTCTTTCTACTTTTTTATGCTTCATATTCTTGTTATTCTTACTTTCTTGCTCCTAGTGCATCCTCTCTTGCATCCTTTTAGATTTCCCCTCTCAACGAACCTCTACCTATTTTCCTCTCATTACACCAATCGCCTCCACATCTGAAAGTATTGGCATCCCACCTTTCCTTGTTTAAACCACTAGCCTAGTTGAACTCAATGGCCAACTCTTTGCTCCTATTATCAACTTGGAGGAAGATTCTAAGAAAGTATGTGAAACATAGATATTGATTCCATACTTTGTAGGTAGCTCTACTTACACCTTTAGAGCCCCTCTAAACATTAAAAAAGAACATGATTAAATACTCATTTTGACACATTAGCATTACCGCAGCTCAACCCCATTTTCTACTGCTCAACCCCATTTTCTACCACTCAACCCTAGTTTCTTCGCATTAAACGACCCTCACTTTTCCACCACTCAGCCATGTGGCACCCAACACCACAATGTGGAGCTTATCCCCAGACAATTTGAGAGTATTATGTATTTAAAGCATTGGGCATGATCCTAATGGTGCCTGACGCGGATATTTGCTTCAAATTGATCTTTTCTTGCACAAAAAATGCTCCCTTGAGTTCTTCCTTCTTTTCCTCCACTAGAATTGCACCTTATTCATTTATTTCACACACTTAAACAAAGAGATTAGAGGTAAAACAAGCATAAAAAACTAAAATACAAATTAATGCAAAACACAATAAACTAGATGATAAAAGAAGATAAAAGCTAGGAAATAATTGATTTATTCATGGCAACATACACACAAAAATAGGTAAAAAAAGACGTTATCAACCTACTTCCGTACCAACTCCAGAACCTGTCTTATAACCAATGACAGATATTGCACTAGAGGTTGTACTTGTTGATCCTCTACTACACCTGCTTAATCATCTCCTGAGGTTATGGTTCCTCTACCATCTATTCGACCCCACTGTAATCATAAGTCTACTCTACTAGTAGATTTTGTTTATTCCTCTTATTCTGGTTCATTTGCTACTTTTGTTGTGTAAGACATGGGATAATTAAATAAATAAATAAGTATTTATTTAATAAATGCGACAGCGGGAATCCTTAAGTTATTTAATGTGGAGTGAGAAGATAAGGAACAATGGTAGCTCAAGTGGTAGAACATGTTGATGGTGTGGGGAGGACTTGGGTTCAAGTCTTGTGAATGCTATTTGTGGGTTATTTTTATTATTTAATTATTTCGCATACAAGCATGGTTGTGGGATAAGAGGTTATAAGGCATGGTGCACATGAAATGTCAAGAAACATTAATTGGCTTGATGGTGGTGCATTAACTTGGCTTTGACATGGTTGTGGGTTTGAACCTTGGTAGACATGAATTAAGTTTTCTTTTTGCTAAAATTATTTTTGACATGGATGAGAAGGGTCAAAAACCCTAATAGTCGGCAAAGAAGGTAGAGAGGTTGAGAAACCACCAAGTAATGGAAAGTTTGTGTACATTAAACTCCTCCTTAATGGATTTTACATTTTGGGCAATTAAGGGAGAAATAATGAGGCTAATGAGGGAGGAGAAGGGTGAGAGTAGGGTCCTGGTGAAGGCATTTTCGTGTGGCTACCAAAAGGGAGTTGGAGAACCCCAAAACAACACTGAGGAGAACGTCAGAAGGTTGAAATGAGTGCTCAAGGACGGAGATCAAAGGGTAGATCATTTATGAAACATGGAAGGACTCTAAAAGTACTTTTGGAGTAAGAAATTCAGGTTAGGGGAGTTGCATCTCGTGTTTTCAATTTTGATGAATGGTTATGTGTAGTATGTATGCCTGTGGTTCAATTTCTGCGTATATTGTTCATTTTGGAATTGGGGGATGAATGAACATGATATGAGATTTGGTAATTTATGTGTTGTTTTTATGATATTACTGGTACTGGAACCAACAAGAACTCTCCTAATGGCATGTAATTATATAAATGTGTTAATAATCTGTAAAAATGGGAGGAATTGCATGGTTGGGATTCGCGTAGGTGCAGAAATTTGGGCAAGAACCCAGATTCTATATGCACCGCCTAGCAGCGCATGAACTACCGCCAGGCGACACATCAGGACAGTGGGTGTTCTTATCTGATTATATGAATTAGCGTGATTTGGGGTCATCAGGTGATGATATGCGTAAACTAGGAAAATGACAAATGTGGTATGAAGGGAGTGTGTATAAGTAAGGATATGATTGGATGAGTGATATGATGGTTGAATAAGTGAAGTGTTATGTTACCTGAAATTACAACCGTGCAAGTATATATAATTTATATACAGTTAAATTTATAACTTGTATGTATGCTTGAACTGTTGGGGGTGCTAAAACCACGTGGTAGAGTGCTAATCCAGTAGCTGGCACGTTACTGGTATAGTGCCTGGCGGCACAAGTATGGCCGCTAGGCAATAGGAGTACTAGGAAAGTCCCTGGAACGCGTGATGCCTAGCGGTTGAGGAGTGACCCACCAGGCGATAACCCTTTGTCAGAGGCTCTGCTTGTGTTTGACGCCTGGCAACGAGAAGGCTTCGTTAGGCGGTCTGCGATGGAACATCGCTTGACAACACTTAGTGTAAGACCCGAGGAATTTAAATAATTAAATAAATAATTATTTAATAATGGTTGAGAGTACTTTAATGTGTGAGAGGACTTGGGTTCGAGTCCTACGTATGTCAATTGTGTGTTATTTATTTTTATTATTTTTCTTATGATATGTTTAAGCGTGGTAAGAGAGTATAAATTTCTAGATTTATAAAAATTATTATGAAACATGGATTGGTTAATTGGTTGTGCACTTGCATTGATATTGGAGGGTCATGGGTTCGAACCTTAGCTTAAGCAAAATAACTTCTTTTTTTGCTAAAATCCACTTTGGCATGGATGTGAAGGGACACAGAAACCCTAGCTGAAAGGAGGCAGCTAAGAAGGGCTGGAAAAACAACTCCTAATGAGCCTTGAATGTCAATTAAATCCACCTTAAATCCAATTTTCATTTTCACATCCATCAAGTCTCATTAAGGCAAAATTAAGTGGGAATTAGAGGGAGAGAGAGAGAGAGAGAGAGAGCTTTAGAGGCTGCCCAATTGTGAGTATTGAGAGGGGGAGAATTCTGAACGTGTAGGCTACACTAGGAGATTCATTATAGTGAATTAGAGCTAGCTTAAGGGGTTAACGTTGCCAACATCAAGAAGGGAATTTTTAGCAATTATCTTGGGCAAAAAAAATCCAGGTTAGAAAAGCTGTATTATCTGTTTTATGTGTATGGTATCGTTTCTAGATTGATTGCAATGCATATGAACCCTCACTTCTGCCAAAATGTGATAAATTATTCGTGTTTCCAGAATTTTCCAAAAACTGCCTGGCCGTAGTTCATGCGCCGCCAAGCGACACATGTTGCAGAACCCACATTTCTGGGTTTTCCTATGAATTGCCTGGCGGCTGAGGGTGACCCGCCAGGCGACGTATACTGTGTTGCCCAATTTTTCCTGTTTTGTTGGCTTGTCAGTGGTGTTGTAATGTTTGAATTGGATTTGGTTATACGTATATGATGGGTATGATGAATTATAAACTGTAATTATTTAATTGGTGGAAATTGTATGAACTCTTGAATGAATTTGGGATTCAGGTTCATGTTGGGGGTTGGAAGTAATTAAGCATGAATTATGTCTACGATCAGTGCATTGTTTTATGGAAATGATGTTAATATGAATAAAGTATGAATCTTGTAAGATGTCTACATGTGAAATTATGTCAGTGTGAAAATGGGTACGGCGATTTGAGTGCTTGGGAATCATGACTGGTTCGGAAGAAATCTGGGTAGAACCCAGACTGTCAACAGATCGGTTTGTGTTCTGTTGTGATGCGCGTTATTGGGTGTTATGTTGGATAACTTGGTATGTATGATATGGATTAGTGGGGTAGTGGGGTGGAAGGAAACTCAGGCATGGAATATGAAATGAGTTGTGTATGAGTTGTGATAATTGGGATATATGCATTAAACTAAATAAAGTTTTTTTTTTGTTGAACATGATATTGATTGTATTTGTTTTAAAGTGGTAATTAGGGCATCACATGTTGTTGATTCAATTGATTAGGGGATGGTTAAATGGTAACATGATGAATGTGTAGTAGAATGTACCATAATGGTTTAAGGGAATGATATGCTAATAATTGAGAAAATATGGTAAGTGAAGTGTGGGAAAGAGCAATTTAGTTACATAAAATTGCCTGGATGAATGAGATTGATGTCTTCGAGGTGGTCTAGATTGTATGCTTCACTGGTTGTTTTGTTTTAAACTAGATGTGCAATATTCACAAATTATTGTGGCATGTTGAGTTTAATAGATGAAGGAGAGGATGATAGACATGATGATAATTGATTTGGCTATGAGTAAATGTGTGTATTGCGTTTCAGTCACAATACTATACTTGGAATATCGTGATGGTGCTATGATTTTTGTGTATTGTGTGATTGGGGTCACTTGGGATCGATTTGATATAGCAAAAACCAATAGCATTGCGCTACTGGTATGGCGCCTAGTAGCTAACCCCGTGCCACCAGGCGATAGATATCCAAAACAGTGGCAGTGGCCACTGGACGTGCATGGCGCCTGGCGGTAGGGTTGGTTCTGCCAGGCAGAAGTGGTTTGACAATAGTCTTGGAAGGAGCTTGGCGCCTGGTAGCGCGAGAGGTGTGCCAAGCGGTCTAGAGCCAAGTTCCGCCTAGCGACGCGAGAGGCTCGCCAGGCGGTTTTGGGTGCAGAGTTGGATCGTGAGGAGGATTTCTACATTGCTTTAGATGAAGGTTGTGATACAATGCTTTGGTTGGGGGCCCAATTACGACTGTAACTTGTATTGGGGTAACACGTGGCCACTCGAGGTTGTAGCCTGGTGGTTTAGAAAGTCCAATAGAGTGTGAGAGATTGTGACTCGTACAGCGAGGTTCCGGATGATTGCCCTCTTTAGTGTAACTGATTGAGTTCGGTAGTTTGGGGACAACTATGAACTTCGATTCGTTTTGGGGAACTCCACTTGGTGTCGCGAATTATGGTCATGACAATTTATTCCAGCGTGTGGACTATTAGGTGGTGGCATGTAGTTGGAGGGGCGAGTAGACACTTGTGCAACAAAGATCGATCAATGTACTCACCAACGGGTGTGGAATCAAGAGGCGTCCAACGTAAGGTTTGGAATTTAAGGAACTGAGGAGCTGCGGATGATAACCTGAGTCATGGTTTTTGAGATGTTTTGATTATGCCATATTGTATTTGTTATTTTTTATATTGAGCTCACCCTATCTGTATGTGTTTGGCGATGATCATGTAACTTGTTACATGGGAGCAAATGTTGATGCAGGTGAGTGTGTGTATGCCTAGAGACGGAGTGGGGAACATCTATGGGAGTCATACTAGTTTCTTTTATGGAAGTTTAATGAACTATTTTGTAATGGTTTTATAAACACTTTAACATTGTAATAATTGAACGCCGTAGTTCGTTTTAATTTTCGCGTGTTGAAATAAAAGATTTAATTTTTTCCCTCGTTTTGGGAAAGTACCCAATAATAAATGAGGTTTATTATTATTTTCATTTCTTTTTATTTTAAAGAAGAAATTTTCGGCTAGAACGTTACACTTAGGCAACACCATGCAAAAACACAGAGTGTAATATGTTTGTGTGGCTTGCGTTTTGTATGCTGTATTGTGGGACTTGGACCAGGAGATGCTTGGTTCATGAGCGGGGAGGTTCATGGCTGGTGGTGAACACGTGATGATATGAGCAGGGAGGTTCATATCCTAATACTCTCGTGTGGGGATACAAGCGGGGAGGTTCGTATGTTCTGTGCTCACACTTGAGAGATGCTGCAAGCGGGGAGGTTCGTAGCTAGTGGATCACGTGTGTTGGACTACGGGCGGGAAGGTCCGTAGAGTTGGACTACGAGCGAGGAGGTTCGTAGAGGCAGAGCCACGAGTGGGCAAGTTCGTGGGAGCATCGTATATCATGTGTCCATGGTCAAAGTAATTGCTTGTCTGGTATGGATGCATGTGGTCTACAATGCTTCAATGATACCTTAAAGGTCGGTTTGCTGGTGTTCCTTGAGTGTTGGCTCAGAACGTATCCCTTGAGTTGTGGCTCGGGATAGGGGTTAAGCACATGGCATTCCTTGAGTTGTGGCTCAGAATGACATCTCTCGAGTTGTAGCTCGGGATGATGGATGAACACGAGGAACTCTTAAGTTATGGCTCGGGTTGGTGAGTGTTGCCAGTGTGAGTGTGCGAGTTGTGGCTCGTATGGTGGGTCCAGATAGATTGCCCTCCTTGGTATGAGACCAATGAGTTTGGTAGTCTTGGGAAATTACGAATGATATTCGTATTAGGAACTCCACCTGGCGTTATAGAGTGTGGTTTGTAGCATGGTTTCCCGAACGTGTTCTGTTAGTTTTGGCTGGTAGGTGTGGTAGCAAGACATCTTGAAGTATTCATTAGAAGATGTAAAACACGGATAACATGGTAGTAGCCATGTGTTATGGAATCAAAGGATGGAAATTCCTTTAGTGTGTTCGTGTTGCTATAATTGTTTCATATTATGTGTATGGTTTAAACTGTTAGCTCACCCTATCTGCTTGTGTTTTGTCGATGATCGTGTACGCGGTACACAGGAGCATATGATGTTACAGGTGGACCTGGTGAGGCATAGAATCATAGTGTGGAATATCATGGGAACATTTCCACAGAGAGTTTATTTTATGAATTTTAAGGTTTCTCTTGTAATCAATTGAATTATAGAAATTGGTTTTATTATGAGATGATTTTTGATAATATATTGAATTTTATAATAATTGGTTCTGAGTTGGTTTTTGTTATGAAATAAAGTGTTAATATTTCCTGTGTTTTGCAAAATGGAGCTTAATAAAAGAGGTTTTAATATTAATATCCTATTTTATTAATTAAATTCGTAATATTCGAACGGGATGTTACATATTGTCTTCATGAGCCTTCATCCTATATAGAGGTTGCTTGTGATCCACTTTGAAAGAATGTTATGGCTAAGGAACTTGCTACTCTACATCAGACTCATACATTGGATCTAGTTCCAATGCCACCAGGAAAACGTCTAATTGGATCTCGTTGGGTATACAAAATCAAGACAAAATCAGATGGCTCAATTGAAAGGTATAAAGTTAGACTTGTTGCTAAAAGATATACCTAAGAGTATGACATGGATTATGAGGAAATGTTTGCTCCTATGACAAAGATGACTATTGTTCTTATCTTGATTGTTATCGCTTCTATTTTTCAATGAAAGATTTTTCAAATGTATATGAATATGATTTTTTGAATGGGGATCTACATGAAGAAGTTTACATGACTCCACCACCAGGTGTCTCTAACAAATCTAGTGAAGTATGCAAACTTCAAAAAGCCCTTTACGATTTTAAACAAGCACCTCGTGCTTGGTTTTAAAAGCTTTTTTAATATTAATTTTTTTCTCTTGGTTTTATTGTTAGTCATCATGATTACGCTTTATTTGTTAAGAAAACCAATGCAGGATGCATTTTGCTATCCTTATATGTTGATGATGATTATTACTGGTGATGATTTTGGTGGAATTACATCTTTAAAAACTACATTATCCCATAATTTTTCTATGAAAAATTTAGGTGTATTGCATTACTTTTTGGGTATTGAAGTTACTTCTTCTTCCAAAAGTTATCTTTTATCTCAATCCAAGTATATTTTTGACCTACTTGAACGTGTTCGGCTTATTGACAACAAGATTGTTGATATTTGAGACGAGTGTATGATATTCCCCGTCGGATGGTGTTCCTTTGACTTACTCTACGTTATATTGAACTATTGTTGGTAGTTTTTTTTATCTTACTGTGACTCGTCCAAACATTGCACATGTTCATGTTGTTAGTCAGCTTGTTTCAGCTCCAACAATAGTTCATTGGGGTGCTACTCTTAGTATTCTCATGTATCTTCGGGGCACTCATTTTTAGTCTTTTTTGCTTTCTTCTACGTCATTTTTAGACTTCCGAGCCTATTATGATGCAAATTGGAATGTTGATCCTAATAATTAGAAATCCACTATTGGGTGATGTATTTTTCTTGGTTATTCACTTATATCATGAAAGAGTAAAAAACAAGATTTACATCTTGATCATCCACATAAGTTGTGTATTACGCCATGACTTTGACTACTTGTGAGATTATTTGGTTGTGTTGGTTACTTACAAATATGGGTGTCTATTTGAAAGATCCTATGCCTCTATATTGCGACAATAAAAGTGTTATTCATATTGCTCACAACTTTATTTTTCATAATCTAACTAAGAATATTTAAACAGATTATCATTTTACTCGTCATCACTTTCAAGTTGACACTATATCTTTACCATTTGTTCCTTCGGCTCTACAGATTGTTGATATGTTTACCAAGCCACACTCTGTTTTACGCTTTCATTTTTTATTTGACAAAGTCTCAATGCATTTAGTCAGAACAATTTGATGGGGGATGTTAGCATAGACTCATGTTTTAAACCAATTTACTTGACTTCTAAGATTAACTTTGTGTGAATTATGTAACACATTCTTATAATATTTTTTAGACAATCAATAATACATAATCTTCTTTTTCATATATTTCTTTATTTTTTCAGTCTTTAGGTAAAGATTCATGTTAGAATATCTATATCTGAAAAACTAACTAAAGATAACTTATATAACATATCGTCCTCTAATAATAATTAAAGACTAATATCTCATTCAATCTACTATATATCTAAGAAAATGTTAGGATAATGAAGTTACTGAAGTAGACATTCTCCTTCATTGACACGTGTGCTAAAGTAGAGATATTTTGGTCATTTTGGTGTTGTAGTGTTTTTGGCGGTGCAGAGTGTTAAATGGTCTGATAGATATTTGCTGTGACATTTGAAAATCCTTCTTCTCCAAGGCAAGTTACATGCGTCGTTCTTCTCCAGGTAACCTTCTTTTCCCTTCCTCCTTCTTCTCTATTTCTTCTTCTTCTTCATTCCTTTCTTAGTTCCATAAGTTCATTTTCTTAACTTCTGAACTACATTTTATTTGTTGATCGTTGTTGTTGATATTTTATTTTATTTTTTTTAGTTAAATATTTTGTATTTACTGTTTTTTGTTCTTGATGCATCTTTATTCTTTATCCATTGTTTTTGTACTTCGTCATTGTGCTGTATTATCTTTTAAAAGACGTTTATAGAAGTTTCGTTTTGTTTTAGATATTATTTGTTCATCGTTTTTAGAAGATGTTGTGATGTTTTTGTTGAAAATAAATTTTTGATGTTATTTTTTGGATTTTTTTTTGTTCACTATTTTGTTCCTTTTTTTTTGTACTTCATCATTATGCTGTATTATCTTTTAAAAGACGTTATAGAAGTTTCCTTTTGTTTCAGATATTATTTGTTCATCGTTTTTCGAAGACGTTGTGATGTTTTTGTTGAAAAGAAATTTTTTTGGTTATTTTTAGGAATTTTTTTTCTTCTTTATTTTCAGTTGTATATGATTAGAACTTATTGAAAGTCTTTTTCATTTGTATGCACATTATTTGTTGACTAAAGTTTTTAATTTTTTTTGCGCTTTATTTTGTTGTGATTTTATTGAAGAAGATTCGTACCTTGATATTTTGTTTTGTTTATTTTTGGTTTCTTTATTTGAAGTCGTTGTGTCGTTGGTTGAAACTTAACACATAATTTATTGTCACGTATTAGATGGCAAAAAAATTTGATATGATTTGTGGAAGAAGGGAAACGTTGAAACTTGCTGTTAGAATCGTAGATTTGTGGTATGTTGAGTCCTGGGATTCCAAACGAAGTATGGAAATGGTTTTGATGGATCAAAAGGTAATGTAAAGTACCATATTTTAGCATGTTGTACATTTTATTTTATTAGATGACAACTATATTTAAGCATATATGTTTTAATTTGTTGTTCAGGGTGATCTTATTGTTGCAATGATTAAGAAGGAAGATATTAGTGTTTGGGAAGAGAAGCTAAAAGAGGGTGAAACTTACATAATGCATAACTTTAAACTGTTGAAGAACAGAGCTCAATATAGAGTTTGTGAGCATCCATTTAAGTTGTTGTTTATAGGAGCAACGTCTATATGGCCACAACCCATTGCAAGCATACCTAGAAAGCTTTGGAAGTTCAAAAGTATAAAGGATATCATTGATGGAAAGTATTGTGCTGATTTGTTGGTTGGTAAGTTTATTGTTGTATCGTAATGTATGTGTCCTATATTTAGTTTTTTTGTTAATTTATTTATTTTTTTGCATGTTAGATGTGATTGGTGTGCTGGACAATGTAGAGGAGAAAGGCCATTCGAAAAATGTTGTGTTTGACCTCAAAGATTTGAGGTTGGTTTCATTATGTATGGTGTTTTATATTTACAATAGTTTTTTAATTATTTGATAACTATTTTGTAATGTGGTGTTGTTATGTCATTAATGCAGTGGTGTTATAATCTGTTGCACATTGTGGGATTCATATTGTGAGAAATTATTGAGTTATTGGAGGACATGTAGTCAAACATCTAATGTGGCTATTATTCTTACTCAGGCTAAGATAAAGCCTGCTTCAGGTATGAATAACGTCGTTACTATATTTAGATTATCATTATTATTTAATCTAATTTAATTTGTTTGTATAGGTCCATGGTCAGTGTCATTGTCTAATTCTTGGAATGGTTCGAAACTGATAATGGGTGATGACATACCTGAGCTGATTGATTTTAAGAAGCAATTTGCAGAGTATGTTTATATGTTAGCCATCTATTCTTCATTAATTTTTTTTTTCATAAACACTAACTAATGTGTTCTGTGTAGAACCTCTGGCAGTGACACTTTTGAGGAGGGGAGTCAATATAGTGACTCTTCGCAGATTAGTCATGTTGATAGGTTTATGTATAAAAATGTTGTTAAAAGTGTTTCAGAGATTATCACTGTATTAGAGGTAGTTCTCATGTTTGTAAATTTCTTTTAAGTTCATTTTATAATTGTTCATGATATTATTGACCTTTTTTGTATTGATATAGGAGATTTCATGTGTTACTATTGCACGTACACTTAAATTTAACTTAGGAAATGATGGATGGAATTATTTGGTGTGTATCGTATGTACGAAAAGAACTCATGAAGTTGGTTCTTTTAAGTGTCTTAGCTGTGATGCTTTTAACGATTCTCCAAGAATCTGGTTAGTAAATGTTAAATTTATATGTTAGTTGTCCATCTGATATAGTTCCTGATACTTCCAATTCCTCAGTAAGTATAGTTGAATTTAATTTTGTTTGTTAATGACAACAATGATAGTTTATGTTTTTAAATTCTAATTACAAATGAATTATGCAGACAATGGTTATTGGTAAATGTAGCAATGCCAGTGTTTCTGATGTACCAACTTCTAGCGGGACTTCTTTAGTAAGTATTTCAAATATGGTCATTTTGGTTGTAAGATAAATTGTTTTACAATGCTTGAAATTAAATAATTATATATATATATATATATA